>Ga0302170_10000331_pt1 | contig 19103 bp, 15 predicted proteins | sample I_Fen_N2_1_FD_193492 | JGI IMG/M metagenome (GOLD analysis project Ga0302170, IMG submission 193492) | Peat permafrost microbial communities from Stordalen Mire near Abisko, Sweden - I_Fen_N2_1 | ecosystem: Environmental > Terrestrial > Soil > Wetlands > Permafrost | place: Sweden: Abisko...
GATTTGAATAATCGCTTGTACAAGTGCTGTAAATGTCACCGCTAACATAATACACATTGGTGCCCAAAGCATAAATCCTTTTCTTCCTGTCGTTTTCAAAAATACTGCAAGTGAAATTAATACAAGTGCTGCTAACAACTGATTTGCAGAACCAAACAATGGCCAGATATTATTATATCCACCAAGCGATAACTCATAACCAGCGATTAAAGTTACTATCGTTGCAACATACTTATTTACAAATACTTTTCTCACGAAAGATGCTTGTTTCATATCTTCTATTATGAAAAATTCCTGGAATGCCATACGTCCAATACGTGCTACTGAATCAAGTGAGGTCAATGCTAAAGCAGAGATACACATTGTCATAAAGCACATTGCTATATCATTAGGAATACCAAATTTAGTTAAAAATCCTGCAATATTGGTTGAAAATATAACAAATGGAGTACCTGTTGGCAATTTCCCATTTACTGCAACTGATGCAACAACAACCAAAGCAATTACTGCGAGTAATGATTCAACTAGCATTGCCCCAAAGCTAATTGCCAGCATATCTTTTTGATTCTTCACCTGTTTTGAAGACGTTCCTGATGATACCAAACTATGGAAACCTGAAACGGAACCACATGCAATTGTTACAAATAAAGTTGGAAATAACATTTTTCCATTTACTTCAAAACCTGTAAATGCAGGAAGGTTCATTGTAGGATGTTGAACCACCAATCCAAGTCCTGCTCCTATAATCATACTAATTAGTAAAAATGAGCTTAGATAATCTCTTGGTTGCATAAGCAGCCACATTGGCATAACCGATGCAAGAAATAAATACGCAAATACTACATATAACCAGGTAGTTTTGCTAAAATACATTGGGAATGCAATACCAACTGCCAGCATTCCAAAAAGTAAAACCAAACCAATCACGAAATTTATTTTTCCGTTTGTTTTACAATATCTAGTAAATAATCCAAATAATATGGCAACTACAATAAATAACATTGAAATGGAAGCTGCTGCGGCATTTGGTGTTACTTTCTGTGTTACACCTTCAACTACTTTGAATCCATTAAATGTAGTTGCAACAATATCTGCAAATGCAGCAATTACTAATAATGAAAAAATCCACTCAAATAATAAGAATAAGCTTTTTCCTTTTTTACCTATGTACTTCTCAATAACTAGTCCAATTGATTTTCCTTCATTTTTTACGGAGGCGTACAACGAACCAAAATCATGAACTGCACCAAAGAATACGCCACCAATTAAAATCCATAACAATGCAGGAAGCCATCCAAACATTGCAGCAATAATTGGTCCAGTGACAGGACCTGCTCCCGCAATAGAGGAAAACTGATGACAAAACACGACAAACTTTGAAGTAGGAACATAATCATTTCCATCCTCATGTGTAGTGGCCGGGGTTTCTGCGTCTGGATCAATACCCCAAGTCTTAACTAACCATTTTCCATAAAATAAATACGCTGAAACTAGTACTACAATCGAAATACCAATAATCACTAAACTATTCATTTCTATCCCTCTTTTTCTAATTTTCAGAATATTGTAATGATGTATGAAAAGGGGGTTATACTCCTCATTTTTTTGCATAATCTTTAAAAATATGCATAAAAAAACCTTCGCCCCCGTTATATCAGGGACGAAGGTTAATAAATTCTCCGCGTTACCACTCTGTTTTGTTGCTAAAAAGCAACCTCTCAACCACATCTTTTTAAAATAATGTGCTTCCTATTAACGGTAGAAAACCGATCCTGCCTAATAAGTATATGTAATGCTACCTTTCAGTGGATTGCTCCCAGGTGATTATTATCAGTACGACTCTATCGCTTTTCATCTAATCGCGACTCTCTGTAAGATATGAAACTGTAATTATTTCCTGTTCAATGCATTTTATAATATTCTGTTAGGTGTAATTCTAGCACTGACATATGTACGTGTCAAGAAGATTTTTCTATAAATGAATAAAATGAATAAAATATGCTTCTTTTAATAATTATATATACCATTTGCAGTATCAATTACAATTACACAGCCACTATGAATATGCTGCAATACAAATACCATCTCCTCTGGGGGGATTGAAACGCATCCATATGTTGATTTACCATTCGAACAATGTAAGAAAATGGCTGAGCCATTATTCGGTGTACAGCTCAAATTGTAATCTATGGCAATTACATACGCATATTGTGTTGGGTAATCTATAATATGTTCTGCGGACTGCCAATCGACGGTAACATTAGGGTCACTTGTTGATACGAATTTATTATAATATTTCGATGTAGGATCATCTACCCAATAATGTGAATTATTCACTTTTGTATAAGGCAATGATGTTCCTGGGTTATCCTTTACACCAAATGCAGTAGATAATTTATAAATACCGGTTGGCGTTATGTGAGTATTCTCATTTATATTTGCAGGGTTACCGACCCCATCAATTCCTACTAGTCCTTGTGTAGACATTATTTGTGCCCATTCACCATCTTGGATTTCATGCATTGTAACTGTTGCTTTAGAGCCACTTGCAGCAACTACAATCATTTGATTTACGGAGTTTGAAACGTTTAGATTTGCTACAAAATCACTATTCACTTTCGCTTTCGCTTCTGTTTCAATATTAGGTATTTCAGAATTATTATTCGTTGTAATATTAGGATCAGAATTAACATTAACGTCCTGTGATATTTGTGATGAGATTTCTTCTATGGCATTTTCTGATGATATTTCTGTAATTGTAGCCTGCTGTACTTGTGTTGTAATCTGTGTGGATTCGTTTGTTGTCTGCATTGATTCCGTTTCTATTTGCATTGCTTGTGTTGCACTCTCAGCTATCTTTGATTTATTACATCCAGATAATGTGGCTGATATGACCCATGTTGTAATAACTAGTAAAGCTGTTAACTTTCTTACTCTCATATTTGCTCCTAAATAGTGCTTTCTCTTATTCATAACGCTAGATGTTTTTTGCTATATATTGTTTTTCTATATATTTTTTTTCTATATATTCTTTTCTTTATATTCTTTTCTTTATATTCTTTTTCTATATAAGTATAGCTTTTGTTTATGTGATTTGCAAATATAATTTCTTCCATCTCTAATTGGTTGTATCACATCAAAATTCAACATTTTCACCTCAAACATTCACTAATCACCAACTATATAATAATATAATATATAATATATTATTTTTATATTATTGTCTTAATGATCCTAAGTAGGTGAATATTATGAGGGTTGACTTCGATCAAATTAAAGCAAACATAAGAGACGGAGCCTACAAATCCATTGGTTCAGGATCTGGGAGACGAGTATTCGACTTAGATAATGGATATGTTGTCAAGGTGGCCAAAAACAAAAAAGGGCTTGCACAAAATGAGGCTGAGTACCAAATTTCATCAAAAAGTAATTCCGTTTTATTTGCAAAAATTTTGCAAGTCTCTGAAGATTATCACATGTTAATCATGCAAAAAGCAGAAGTGATTAAACACATCTCCGAAGTTTGGGGATATTTTAATGTTGAAAGCAATAGAGGTCTATATTATGTAGAAGAGATACGTCAAATTTCTTCTGAATATAATTTACTAATGGCCGATTTATATCGGCCTGTAAACTGGGGGAGAATCAATTCAAAACTAGTTATTATTGATTTTGGATTCACCAGAAGAGTTAGAAAAAGATATTATTAGATAAATATAAAACCCGAAGAAACTTATAAATACGTTTCTTCGGGTTTTATATTTATCATTCAGTTTGTATCTTTTATATCTATTCTTAGGGAAACAGATTATTTGTAACTGTTCAGTACCTGAACAATTACTCGCCTCGCGGAATACTGCCTTCTGAATTGTTACAATTATTTACTCAAATAACCACCATCCACTGGAATAATTGCTCCACTTAAATAATCGGAAGCTTTAGATGCAAGAAATACGGTAATACCTTTCACGTCATCTGCATTTCCCCAACGACCAACTGGTATTCTTGCTAATATATCTGCATTTCGTTTTTCGTCCTCGATCAACTTTGTGTTCATTTCTGTTGCCATATATCCTGGAGCAATTGCATTAACACTGATGCCCTTTGATGCCCATTCATTTGACAAAGCTTTTGTAAGTTGGGCTACGCCGCCCTTTGCAGCTGCATATGCTGGAACTGTAAATCCACCAAAAAAGCTTAACATGGAAGCAAGATTTATTATTTTACCACCACCGTTTGCAATCATTTCTCTACCAGCTAATTGACACATTTTAAATACTGCTCTTAAATCAACATTTAAAACATCATCCCAATCGCTCATAAGAAAATCCTCGCATTTGTTTCTGCGCTGTATTCCTGCATTATTTACAAGGATATCTATTTTCCCACCCAAAAGTTTAAGTGCTTCTTTAAATGATTCCTCAATGCTTTTTTCATCAGATAAATCACATTTAATACCTTTAACATCAAAGCCTTTGTCGCACATATTCTTTGCAGCCTCAAAAACACTATCACTTGATGCAAGAATCACAACCTTCGCACCAGCCTCACACAATCCTTCTACCATACCAACACCCAAACCACGGTTACCACCAGTAACCAACGCCGTCTTCCCATTCAAATCAAACAATTTCATAATCAAACCTCCATCCGCCGCAATCGCAGCAATATATTTTATCGCACATATGATTTCAGTTTCAAAACTCTTTTTAGATGTAACCAATGATATTCATTTATAATTATTCATTTTGTCGCAGACCGGCTGAAAGCAGTTCTTATGTTATGTCAAGACTCAGATGAAAATCGAACGAAGTGAGACTTTTCATTATCCCTGAGGCTTGTAAAGAACATACTGCTTGAAGGAAAGGCAAGCAAAATGTATAATTATAAATGAATATCATTCAACACCTTATATTAGTTTTGCAACTCAAATCCTATCTAAAATGTAAACATAACCTTTATTGCGCCAGTTCCTTTTGTAAATAACAAGTCAAACCCATCTTGTGCCTTTTGTGCTGGCAATACATGTGTAATTATTTTTTCATATAATGGCTCTTTTGCTGCCATTTCAGCTGCAATTTCAAAATCTTTTTGTCTGTAAACTCTAACGAAATTAATTGAAGCTTCTTTTGCCATACCTTTAAATAATGGAAGTTCAGTTGGCTTTTTGTAAGATGCAACAATTACAATTTGTCCACGAACCTTAACAACATCAAGTAGACAGCTTGCTACTGGAGCTGCTCCTGCGCAGTCATAAACTCTGTCAAATCCATCTCCATTTGTTCTATCTTTGACAAATTCATTTAAATCAATTTCCATTGGATTAATAACATCAAATCCAAGGGTTCTTGCAATTTCAATTCTTGCTGTATCTGTTTCTGCAAGCACAATATCTCTTGCTCCAAACAGTCTAAGTGTCAATGCAAGGCAAAGTCCAATTGTACCACAACCAAAAACAATTGCATTATCTCCTGGTTTAAAGCCTGTCTCTCTTAATGTATGAACAGTAACGGCGATTGGCTCAAGAAGTGCGCCTAGTTTATCTGAAACTTTGTCAGAAAGTTTGATGATATTTTCTACAGGTATTGTAACATATTCAGCCATTCCACCATTTGCATCGATTCCAAACAATCCCAAAGTATTACAAACATGCTTGTTTCCTTCTTTACATGGCGTACATTCCATACATGAAATCAAAGGATAGACTGTTACTCTGGTACCTTTTGGTAAACCTTTGGCATCCTCTGCCATAACACCTGAAAATTCATGTCCCATCGTAAGTGGTGCTTTTGCACGAGGATGTGTTCCTGCATAGATATTTAAATCTGTTCCACATATTCCTGAATGTGAGACTTTAATCAATCCCCATCCTTCTGGAACCTCTGGCATTGGAACTTCATTCACTCCTATTTTGTTTGCTCCTAAAAATTGAATTGCTTTCATATTAATTCCTCTCTTTCAACTGTATGATTTTGTTTTTATGCTGTGTTTTTATGCTGTGTTTTTATGCTTTGCTTTTTATGCTTTGCTCTTATGCTTTTTGTGTTGATTTACACTTTAATATTCTTGTTTATTATTCTTTTTCATTTCTCGCTCTACGGTTATGAATAAATTATCCTCTACTACACATATCGTTTTGAAAACACATATGGTTTTGAAAACAAATTACACTTTGAATCAAACTCATCTCAACACCTTCCCATTGCCTAAAATCATTCATTTGCATATGCTGACTATCTTGACGAATATGATAAGTTACTTAATGTATTTATTTTTGCGTTAAGTTATAAAGTTCTACTGTTTGACGAACGAAGTGAGGAGTTTAGAACTTTATAACTTTGTCCTTAGCAAAAATAAATACATTTAGTAACTTACATATGAAGAAATAGAAAACAAATGCAAATGAATAATTTTAGGCAATTCGACACCTATGTTTTAGTTCGACACCTACATTTCTATTCCACCCCTATGTTTTTTCCAAAACCCATATGATAATTTATCCAATAATCAACTTATTGATTGGGTAATGTACTGCTTCCCCTGTTACGAATCTAACAGCTTCCTCCGCAGCTTTTCTTTTTAATTCAATTGCGGACTGTTCCGCATACCATGCTGTGTGAGGGCTTATTATGAAATTTTCAAACTCTAACAAAGGGTTTTCTACCGCTAAAGGTTCATGTTCAACAACATCAAGTCCCGCTCCTGCGATTTCTTTGTTCTGTAGTGCAACTAACAATGCATCCTCATCTATGATTCCGCCTCTTGCCGCATTAATAATATATGCAGAAGGTTTCATTGCTTTTAATTCTTTTTCACCAAATAGATGATAAGTTTCAGGTGTTAATGGGCAATGAATTGAAACAATATCGGATTGCTCAATCAATTCATCCAATGAAACAAATTTGATGAAATCTGGAAATGCTCTTCCCGATTTTTGGTATTCAATATCATAAGCAATCACCTTACATCCCAAAGCATTCACTCGCTTTGCAAATTCTGTACCGATTCTTCCTACTCCACATATGCCTACAGTGCATTCGCTTAATCTGTAAATTGGAATTCCTTTTTGATAGTCCCAAGTACCTTCTCGTATTAATTTATTTGACAAAACAACCTTTCTTACTAATGCCATCATTAATGCCAAAGCTTGATCGGCAACCTCGCGCGTACCATAATCTGGGATGTTGCATGCCTGAACACCATACTGATTCGCATCATCAATATTAATGTTGTCATAACCCACACCATATCTTACAATACATTTCAATGTAGGTATTGCCTCAAATATAGTTTTGTCCATCTTTACATACTGGTTTAAAAGCACAACAGCATTTTGACAGGTTTCAATTACCTCCTGCTGTGTTTTACAATGAAGCCAATCAAAGCTATAACCTGCTTTGCCAAAAATCTCTGTTTCCGATCTTATATCCTTATGATCTAGATCGCAAATAACAATTTTATTATTGTTCATAACTGGTATCCTCCAATATCTTTATTCAATAGTATCAAATCTCAAATCTCAAATCTTTAATATAGTTTCACTATAGTGCTTTCTATTTTAAAAACATATCAATATATTGCTGGAAATTATACATATATTGCTTTTTTTCATAACAAATATTATAATGTATATTATAATATTGAATATGGAAAATGGAGGGAAAACTTTGAAGGAAATCGCTGATTTTAATTATAAAGCACATGGTAAGGATGTTTTAAATAACAAAAAACATTCTCATAATAATTGCTATGAAATACTACAGATATGGTCCGGTGATGGTGTTGTAATGGTTAAAAATAAATTATATCCCATTAAAAGTGGTTCTGTGTATTTTATTAACGGAATGGATATTCATTGTTCTGCACCAAAAAACTCCAAAGAATATGTTAGAAGTAAGATTATCATCTCAAGCGAATATATTAATAAAATTGCCGAACACACTGAAAGTTTCGAGATTCTCAATGATTTATTTATCAAAAGTGGTGGAATGTGTATTGAATTTGGGCAAAATGAGACCGCAATCATAGATGAATTATTCTTAAAAATCAAAGATAACCTAAGTGAAAATACGATATATACAAATGTTAACGTGGCTGCTGCTATATTTGAAATTTTCACCTATGCACATGCTAATAAAAACACACATAACCATCCTGCATTAACCAATAAGATTTCCGAAGTACTTCAGTATATCAATCGAAATATTGACAATAAAATTACACTTGATGAAATTTGTAATTGTGTTCATACAAGCAAATATTACCTTTGCCATATTTTCAAAGAAACAACACATATGACAATCATTGAATATATTTTGTTCCGTCGACTCTCCATTGCAAAAAAGAATATAATATATACAGATAAATCTCTGGCTGATATTGCTATGTCATCGGGATTTAGCAGTTTTTCATATTTCAGTAGAATGTTCCATGTTTATGAAGGAGTTACTCCAAGTGAGTTTAGAAAGCGGAACGCCGTAAAATAGCAAAACAAGAACTCTTTTCAATATCTTTTACGTCTTTTTATATGTTGCATACGTCGTATAGTCCTTATGATTTGTAATATGATGATTATTCCAATTCCTACTGCCAAAACAAGATACCTTACGTTTATCACTAATCTTTTTTTAATGGTTGGCGTTAAAGGATTATCACTTGCAAGATATGGTAGATTTTCGGATTTAATTGCATTTTTCTTATTCATCACAAGATTGCTGCTCCCTACGATATTTCCGTTATATATAAAGTTTAGTTTTGCAATGTAATTAGGATCATCGCTACTACCAAATGAGTTACTGTCACGTTTCAATTCGATATCTGACAATACAGCTGCATTCGGCAAATCTACATATGAGGAATCAATCGAATAGTTAAAATCATTATTTCCGTATACTTGAGAGTGATAATAACTAGAACTATCAAACAAAGAGGTTACATCGCTGCTTGAGACTTCCACTTTTTTAAAATTATTAAACCCATATTCGAATAAGGCCTTTGAATCTATATACCGGTCGTTAATATTTGCTTCCTTCATTACTACACAGATAAGGCGCATGCCGTCTTTTTCTGCATATGAGATAAGTGTATATCCAGATTCATCTGTAAATCCAGTTTTACTCCCTTTGCAATATTCATAGTAAAATTGTCTGTCCTTAAACATAAGATTACTTCCCGTTAAGATTCGAGAAACACTTGTTAAGTTAGTCGGTTCTAATTTATATGATTCAGTATATGAATCTATTGATAAAAATGTTGGATTACTAAAGCTGGCACGCCCAATCATAGCCATATCATATGCCGTTGTATAATGGTCTGGATCTGATAATCCACTTGCATTATTAAAATGTGTATCCAAGGCTCCAAGTTCTTTTGCTCTTGCATTCATCTTATCAACAAATCCTGATAAAGAACCACTGACATGCTCTGCTAGTCCATATGCGACTTCGTTGGCAGAAGATAATAAGAGTGCATATAATGATTGTTCCACTGTATATTGTTCGCCAACTTTTGTGGTAATATTGGAATCTCCCTGTACTACACTTTTTACTGCAGCTGATGAAAACGTTACCATATCATCAAGACTACAATTTTCAATTGTAAGTAAGCCAGTCATGATTTTAGTCATGCTGGCGGGGTATGCCTTCGTATGGCTGCCTTTATCATATAATATTGCACCAGTATCTGCATCAATCACAATAGCGCTTTCTGCTAAAATAACTGGAGCTGCTGGCCATACAACCGTTTGTGCATAAGTAATCTTCGAAACATCAATCAGTGTAAGTGTAAAAATAACAATAGTGGAAATTATTGCTGTAAACCTAGTAATTATTTGCTTTCTCATAAATGGTCCCCTACTTTTGATATTTAAATATATTGTTCCCTTTTTTCATCATCTATAAACCAATAATTCTTTTCTGGTTCCGTTTTATTGTAAACTAGTAATCTAGGACCTGCCTGTGATATAATAATATCCAATAATATACAATTATAAATGGGGGATGAATCGATTATGGTGATACAAAAGGAAATAATAAAAGACTGCTGTCTAAGCACCGTCAAAAATAAATGGCTTGAATCCGAAGATTCCTTTCCACTTTTTCTAATTCCCATTTCTAATGTTACCAAATCCGAAAACGAAACGTATATTCAGACAGTTTCAGCTGACTTTCGAAAACAATTGAACAGCTTTTCACATGTTCCATTTGGCAGGAAAAGATGGAAACGAAAAACAATGAATTTACTCAAACAGGTACTATCAACTGAAACAATTATTGGCACACATCAATTTTTGAATCAGCAAACTCTCGATTCATTTCAGGAGGAACTCACAAAATTTCTACGAAGTGCAAGACAGTTCTCACCCGAATTATCAATAGACGGAATCGGGCAGGCTATTAGAAATTATATTGTATATTTGATGTTTGATGAACTTAATCAGATGAATCATGTTTTTAATACAGCATGCTTTGGATATAGCATGTTATACCCTTTTACAGATAACTACCTTGACAGCGACGAATATTCTGATGAAGAGAAGAAACAATATAATCAAATGATTCGAGATAAGATAGAAGGCAATGTAATTCATCCCAATTCGATTCATCAGAAAAAAACTTGTGATCTACTTCAGGCAATTGAATCTAAGTATCCAAGAGATTATGATTCAACAATTTCTAATTTGTTACTTATGATGCTGGAAGCACAGGAAGATAGCTTGTTGCAGCAAAATACAACTAGTACGCTAACATATGAAGAAAGATTGGATGTTTCTGTCTACAAAGGTGGCATTTCCGTATTAATCGATCGTTTTTTTGTTGAAAAGGAAATAACGGAGGAAGATTTGATTTTTTATTTGGAATTTGGATTTTTTTTACAGCTTGCAGATGACCTTCGGGATATTGACGAAGATAGCAATAATTGTAATCAGACTATTTTTACATTAGATTTTAGATTTGAAGAGCAAGAAAAGATTGTCAATAAGATGCTACACTTTTTGCACAAAATCATGGCCTCTTACCAGGCCGATAACAATATCTTTAAAGATTTTATTTTGTCAAATTGTTATCAGCTTATTTATTTATCAGTTGCCGGAAGTAAATGCTTTTTTTCAAAAGAATACCTAGATCAATTAGAAAATTATCTTAGTGTTACCTTTCTTTTTCTGGATAACCATAATGATAATCTTAAAAATAACAAAATAAATATTCAGGCCAATTATATGAAAATACTAGATGAAATGATCAGTTAATTTTAATATATGATTGAATGAATTTACTTACTTCAAAATAACAAATATTAATTTTGAGCATAATATTCCAATTACGATTCCTGCTATAACATCTGTTGGATAATGAACATCCAAATAGAGCCTTGAAAAAGCAATTAAAAATGCTATTCCCATAAATATGAATTTATACTGACTAAATGACACAGAAAGTACTTCTGCAACAGCAAATGATGATAATGCATGCCCCGAAGGAAACGAATACGTGATTGGTGTTGCAATTAAGAGATTGTAATTTTTAAATTTGCATGGTCTAACCCGTCTTACTATATGTTTTACGATTCCTTCACCCAACACGGTCCCTAGGATTAATGTAAGTATCACTGAAGTTCCAATTGCTCTATATGGTTTGTCTAATATCAATACCAGCGCCATCATAATCCATATAAATCCCAAGTTTCCCATTCTTGTCGTAAAAGGCATTATAATATCTAAATACTTGTTTTTTAAATGTTTATTAATAACAAACAAAATATAATTATCAAAACGATTTATTTTTTTTGAGAGAGTTAAATACATATAATCCCCCTTTCTCGTCAATTTATTAGTGCTCTCATATCTACGTCCCAACTTAATAGAATCGTAAATACGCTAATTTATAATTAGAAACATATAACCAAGTTCCCATACTGCCTCATCAAAATTGTCTTTCCAAAATTCTACAATTCCATCTGTGTTATGCTCGATTATCCTTGAATAAATCACAATATAATCCCGCATATCCTTGTAAGCAATGTCCTTCTTATCATTTATCAGCCATTTTAAGAACGCCGAATATTTCACCATTACATATTCTGTAATCACCACTTGATACGACTGTATTATTTCATTAATATCTTCACTGATACAATTGCCAAAAACCTTTGAAACAATACAGTTTTCAATCAATTTTTCATATTGTGCAAACACCAATTTAAAATCATTCCACGCAATATGACTTTTGCCCAATTCACCATCTTCGGCTAGACATGAGATATCCTTTAAGTAATCGCTAAAGATTTTTACTTTCCGATAGTTTAGAACAATATCAATAAACAATTCATTAATTTCTGTGCAAGAGTCTTCATTATCTATCTCAATCCCACTCCATGAATCAATCAGTAGCAAGAGGTACTTTTCATCTTGAAAGTTACTAATTATTTCTTCAGATATATCTGGCTCTTTCTTAATAAATAATAACATATTAAATACAACCAGAATCCTGTCATTTATTGGGAATCCACTTTTTTGTAGTATATTTATCATTACTTCTCTTATTTTATGCTCTATCGAAATGGTATCCCATATATTCTTATCACCTTCATATGAAAGCTCTATTTTTCCATCAATATCATTTATAAGGTCCACAACGGTTGGACAAGCGCATGAAAGTGAATACTCATTTAAATTTTCAAAAACATTTTCCAATCTTGGAAATGAACTACATGCCTTAGACAAATACTCTTCTCCGCAATTTGTAACAATCTCACATAAACTCTTTTTATCTAAAAATGGGCAATGCATCTTATTGCCCATCTTAATAAAATACTGTGTTTCCTTACCTGTTTTTTTCGCTTTGATATCCTTTAAAATATATCCGAACTTCATTTCATCGCTTTTCCATTTGTTATATGTATCTATATCAACAATAATCTCCCAACCTTGGCAGCACGTAAAAGAGCAATCATCAGCTATACAATTAAAATCATCATAGAATCCTACCTTTAATATATTATTCATAAAACCACCTATTCAATTTTACTGTTTGATTGAAACCATTATAACAAAAAAGGCCTTAACAGAAGTCAAAGTCTTTCACTATTAAAATATATAAAATTAAAATGTTTCTAAAAGAACTTGAGTACATAAAAAGCGGGTGATGGGAATCGGACCCACGTGTCTAGCTTGGAAGGCTAGCGTTCTACCATTGAATCACACCCACACATGAATATATACAGATTACTATTCTATTGTTTGTAAATAAGTCGGGGTGACAGGATTCGAACCTGCGGCCTCCTGGTCCCAAACCAGGCGCTCTAGCCAAGCTGAGCCACACCCCGTAATTGTAAATTCTTGGGAAAGATGAATAATATGAATTTCTACTATGAAAGGTAAAAAGACTTAACTAGAGTTGAAGTCTTTAAACTTTACAATGCGGATAACAGGAATTGAACCTGCACCCTCTCGGACTAGATCCTAAGTCTAGCGCGTCTGCCAATTCCGCCATATCCGCATGCAACACTATAAAACGATTAAGTTAATCATCTTGTGTGCTTGCATATCTTATCATAAAACATATTATAAAGTCAATCGTTTTTTTTATTCACACAATTCTAATACAATTTCATTCCATGGATTCCCGATTTTCACAGTTTTTACTGCCTAATCAAGCATACCCATTTTCCAATCATTTTCTAATACTTTCTAATCATTTCATCAATCGCTTTTGCCCTGCACTCCCACGAATGTTTATTTTGTGCCTTTATTCGCCCGTTATTCGCCATATCCGCCATCCAATCCTGATTCTTTAGGATTTCCTCAGCAATGTATGGAATCTTGTCCATATGGGCAAGATCATAAAACTTCATATCTTTACCATCGCAAAACTGTTCTCTCAGATAGATGCTATCATCCGATAAGCTCACAGCTCCATTTAGCATCGAATTAAATATTCTATCATGTGCGCCATCCTTAAACCAAGGCATTACATTTAAAGAGATCTTAGATTGATTGATAACTTCAAGGCATTTCAGTGAATTTACACCGCCAGCGTTAATTATATTTTCTGGATGCATGCAATCAAGGGCTTCCCATCCAGCGCCAAACACATTTACCTTAAATCCATTATCCACCAGTTCCTTTACCGCAAGTGCCCGAAAATGAAATCGCACTGACAAATCAATAAATATCATATTTTTATAACAGTGCTTTAATTCATCCTCACTAATCTGACCCAGTTCTTCCTTTAGCCTAATTTCGGCCAAATCTTCCAATCTAAGGCTCGGACTCGCAATTAACTCATCAAGTATCGAATGATAGAAATCAATGGACTCCTGGTCCAAATGCGCAATAAACTTATCAAAAGTGTCTGGTCTTGTGTAATTACCCGTAAATACAATATCCATAGGACGCTCCTTCATTGGAATAAGAGCCATTCCAGTTTCGAGGTGCGTTCCCCCGAGTGGCAAAAATCCACCAAGACCTACCGCAGGAAAAAAGCGTTTCATATAAGCTTCATGGAAACGATCAATACTAATCTGATAATAAATCTTAGGCGTATTTTCGATATATTGATGATAGTAAAATGGATGATCCACCACCATATTATAACAAGGGATCTGATGCTCATCCCAAAAATTACCACCAACGTTATATAGATCCCTCTCCCCAGCAATCCCATTAAAATTGAATGTAAACATGACAACATTTCCATTTTCACAAAAATCAGTTAATTCAATATAACTACGTTCCTCTTTTAATAAATCATAAAAGAAAATATCATAGCCAATTATTTTAAATGTCTTAGCCAATTCCAGCGAAAAAAACTCCTGCGTTTCAACTCCATTTTTAAATAAAACCAACTTCATCTTATGAAAACTCCTATGCTGATATTTTGATGTTTCTATTATACCTTTATCAACATATTTTTTCAATTTTTAGATTTATATTTTGACTGTTGCAATTCCTCCACTGATTCCTGAATAATTGCAAATGCCTTATCACAATCCTCTTGTGTAAGAATCAAAGGTGGTATCATTCTGATAATGTTTGAACCAATCGCTGTAATCAAAAGTTTCTTGTCAAAACATTTATGTTTCACATCTGTGCCTCTAATTGGCTCTTCAAATTCAACCCCTACTAAAAGTCCTTGACCTCTTACTTCTCTTACCTTCGGAAGTGTCTTTAATTGATCCATAAAATACTTACCCATCTTTTGGGCATTTCCAGCTAAATCTCTATCTAGAAGTTCCGTGATCTGCGCAAGTGATGCAGCGCAACAAACTGGATTTCCGCCATAAGTTGTACCATGTGAGCCCATTGTAAATGCTTTTGAGACCTCTTTTGTTACGCAGATAGCTGCTATTGGCATCCCTCCGCCCATAGCCTTTGCCATTGATATCATATCAGGTTTAATACCATAATTCATAAATGACATGATAGCGCCCGTCCTACACCATCCGGTCTGTACCTCATCTAGCATGAGAAGGATACCCAATTCATCACATAATTGTCTAAGACCTGTCATAAATTCCATAGTTGCAGGATGAACTCCGCCTTCCCCTTGAACCGGCTCAATCATAATACCAATTGTATTTTCAGTAACCGCTTCCTTAAATGCTTCAAGGTTATTATACTCGGCATATTTAAATCCTGGTGTCATTTCACCAAACCCATTTTGGCAAACACTGTTTGGTTGACCTGTAGCCCCCATAGCTCCAAATGTTCTACCATGAAAAGATTCTTTTGCTGTTATGATTTCATATCTATTCGGACCATATTTTTCAACACCATATTTTCTTGCCATTTTAATCATAGCTTCATTTGCTTCTGTTCCAGAATTTTGAAAATATATTTTATCCATAGAAATCGCATCGCATATCTTCTTCGCCAAAAGTGCCTGTGGAATTGTATATGGATAATTAAATGTATGCATGATATCTTCAACTTGCTCTTTCACCGCTGCAACCACTTTTTCATTACAGTTACCAGCACTATTTACAGCAATTCCTGCATAAAAGTCAAGATATGGCGTTCCTGTTTCATCGTAAATGTACATATCCTTTGCTGTTTGTGCTACCATATCAAATCGTTCATAGGTATCAATCATATACTTATCAACCATTTCTTTTAATTCTTCCTTCGACATATTTAAATCTTTCAATTTCATATTCTTTGTCCTCTTTTCAAATTAATTTAACTTATTTTTTTAATCCCTTAATCCTTTATTCCTTTATTCCTTTAATCCTTTATTCCTTTAATCCTTTAATCCTTTATTCCTTTATTCCTTTATTCCTTTATTCCTTTAGTTTTCCTAATTCACTTAATTCTTTTCATTTCAACAATTATATTTCACTCCATAATTTATAGATTACATCAGCATTAATTTCATGAGGGGTATTTGAAATACTTCCTTTTTGAATTTGAGTAAGTTTTGTATATAGTTGAATTTCTTCATGCGTCAACTTTGGTGCTTCCCCTAATATATTTTTTAAGATATCTGCAAATTCATCTATACTGCAACAACCTAGTGCCTTCAAAACACAATCTATTTTTTCTTTTGCAACATCATAATTAAGTTTCAAATACTCCCTCATGATTAATCCATTCGCCTTGCCATGTGGAATGTCATTAAAAAATGTATAACAGTATCCCATTCCATGAGCTATTGTAACCCCAGTCTGCGCAATAATTATCCCGCCTAAAAGTGAGACATACATCAGATTTTCTCTGTCACCATAATCCAAATTGAAATTAGCTAATTTCCTCATGCTTTTACCAAATGTCTGAATCGCTTCCAACGACAAGCACTCACTGATTACTGAGCTTCTATTTGCCAAGTATCCTTCCAACGCATGTGTAAATGCATCGACAGCCGTATTGATTGTTATATCCTTCCCCAATGTTAATGTATACTTGGGATCTAAAAATGCATATCGCGGATATGTCTTGTCTGTTCCAAAACTTACTTTTGTTTGCAAATCTTTTCTTACTAATACACTATAGGACGTAACTTCACTGCCAGTCCCAGCTGTTGTTGGGATGCCTACGATTGGCAATACATTTTCGAATTCATTTTTAAATAAATCGGTTGCTATAATTTGGGGATTCGCTGCTAATACAGCGATTGCTTTTGAAGCATCAATAGGAGAACCTCCGCCTATTCCAATTATAAAGTCAACTTTTTTCTGGATTGCAATCTTCCCTGCTTTTTCAACCGTTTCAACAGAAGGATTATTTTCAATTTCATCAAAAACAATATAGTCAATCTGATTCTCATCCATCACCTTTATTACATCCCTCAGTGCTCCAGAAGCTTTTGCTGAATGTTTTCCTGTAACAATCATTGCTGTATTTCCTAATTGTGCAAATATGTCTGCATTTTTAGTAACACACTTCTCGCCAAAATATATCTTTGTTGGGACCACAAATTTAAATTCCATAGTTCATGCACACTCCTTTCAATAAAAAGGGGCCAATCGCATATGAAAATCCATTTACGATTAGCCCCTTTGCTATAACAAGTATTTAAAAACTATGTTATCGCATGCTTAACTATAATGATTGTAAAAAATGATACATTACACAAATCTTACTTCCTTATCTGTCTTAACATACACTTTCGGTGTTATGAGTGTGAATTTTTTAAAATCTTTAATAAAATGTGCCTGATCATAATATCCAAGTCTGTCAAAAATCTCTTCTTCATTTTTATTACTTAATATATCTATTGATTCCTGAAGTCTAATAATATTTGCATATTTCTTTATTGAAAATCCAACTACATTTTTAAATACTCTGTCCGTATAACAATGGCTATATCCAATATCTTCAACCATTTTACTCACATTAATATATCCACTTCGTTTATTTATTTCATTTATTATGTAGGTAGTAATGATTTCTCTTTGTGATATACATGCATTACAATCGAACTTTTCTAAAAAGTAATCTATTTTATCCTCAAATGTACCCATGCTAAACAGTTTACTTTCTCTTTCATTACCTACTTCATCCGCATTTACAAAATCATATAAATCATATCTATTATTAACGACTTCATTTACATTTGCCCTAATATTATTCGGAAGCATTCCAGGATTAAATTTAATTCCAAAGCAATAGTCATATGTACCAATTTTAGATATTGTTCCTTGCACCAGACTGCCACACAATAATGAATACATTCTACCATTTTTCCATACAAACTCTATATCAATGCATCCATCTGGTATTGACACGATCTGCTCACACCTTGGATTATCTATTTCATAAAATTTATTAATGTTCGTGCTATTTATATTTAATTCCTTATAAACGATATGTTGGTTGATACAAAAAGTTTTAAGATTCATATAAGCGCCTCCATTTTAAATCTAATAAAGGTGATGCAAAATAATCTACAATGCCTTTGTTTAGAAGTAATTCTATCTACTAAAAAGATAAAAGTCAATGGAATACTTCTAAAAAAGTACAAAAAAATAGTAATTACAAATTCAACGAATTTTGTAATTACATAATGAATGAGATATTCGGGGTTCGAACCCGAGACACCTAGATTAAAAGTCTAGTGCTCTACCAACTGAGCTAATATCCCATATTATATTAGCAGATCCATAATCATTACCTTTATTAATATAGGTTGTATTGATGTGATCAAACTGGGCTAGCTGGATTCGAACCAGCGTAATGCAAGGATCAAAACCTTGTGCCTTACCGCTTGGCGATAGCCCATTAATTTCAACTCTTAAGGGTGGATAAAGGGATTCGAACCCTCGACCTCCAGAACCACAATCTGGCGCTCTAACCAGCTGCGCTATACCCACCGTATTTAAAAATAGTGTGCCCGAAGGGATTTGAACCCATGACCCACGCCTTAGAAGGGCGTTGCTCTATCCAGCTGAGCTACGAGCACACATAAGCGGGTGATGGGAATCGAACCCACGTGTCTAGCTTGGAAGGCTAGCGTTCTACCATTGAACCACACCCACATAAAAATTATGCAGTAATTATAAATCTAATAATGAATATACTTTTCATTATTCAGTCGGGGTGACAGGATTCGAACCTGCGACCTCTTGATCCCAAATCAAGCGCTCTAGCCAAGCTGAGCCACACCCCG
>Ga0302170_10000333_pt1 | contig 19086 bp, 13 predicted proteins | sample I_Fen_N2_1_FD_193492 | JGI IMG/M metagenome (GOLD analysis project Ga0302170, IMG submission 193492) | Peat permafrost microbial communities from Stordalen Mire near Abisko, Sweden - I_Fen_N2_1 | ecosystem: Environmental > Terrestrial > Soil > Wetlands > Permafrost | place: Sweden: Abisko...
AATAGCAGTAGATGGATCCCGCAAAAATAGAAGAGAGTCTGACTGACCAATTACAGTAGATTTTTGAGAGAGTGAAGCACTGGTAAGAGATTCTGCTGCATCATCACTAGAGCAAGCATTGAAACCGACTAATAAAGTAGCCAACAAGGTGAAGAGTACACCATTCTTAAATTTCGTTTTCATTTTGTGTTTTTTAAAATTGTGAATAAAATAGGGTCAATGAAGATTATAGCTGATAAATATCAATTATCGTTTTACAAATTTAGCTGATATATTCCCCGCTTTAAGAAGATAAACTCCCTCGGGAATAGCAGTAAGAGATACACATGTAGATTCCTCATTTAAAAGTCCGGACTGTATCGTGCGACCTTCCATGTCTATGATTTTATAGTCTCCGCTTGCTCCACTTACAGTAAGATTATCGATTGCCGGATTGGGATAGAGTGAAAGACTAGTTGTTGTCATCGCAACATTAGAAAGGGCTAAGGGAGGATCTCTTTTTACACAACGCATACACGCCAAGTTATCCTGATGAAAGCGGCTGGCATACCCATTATGATCGTCTGACTTAAAGCATACAGTACGACGTCCCATTCCACCTGTGGCATGCACCTGATTAGAAGTCCAATAAACCGCTAGTTTCCCAAAGCCTTCCATGGTAGCACCAATATCCCCGGAAGGAGTTACGTTCATCCCTGCTCCATTACATTCATTACTAAGAGCAGAATTATACCCCCAAAGTCCACCATTTAGCCAAGTGGGCTCTCCATAACGATTCGTGCCAAGTATTTTTCCATTGTCCGTCTTTAAATATTGCCCTAAACCTTCATATTTATAAATCTCGAAAGCGCTTTCGCTACCTCCTGTAGGAGTAGGATTTGTTACCTCTTCTCTTAGAAGGTGATCTTCCCCCACAATCAAGAGAGCCAAATTATTCCAATCCGTAGTATCGGGCAAGGCCCATCCTTCGGGAAATACCCCTCCATTTTTAGTATTCATCGCAGTGGGCCAAGAATATAAAAGTCCATACGCATCGAAGGTGCTAGCATCAAAGTTCGCATATCCCCAACGGCCTATACCACCCCACCAATCCCAGTTGTTCTGTGTATCAGCTGCATCAATAAGCTTCGTCATCTGCAAAATCTCCGACCCATCATTATAATGCTTCGTCCGGAGGTTCGAAGCCATCCACCAAGTATCCCCAAATTTAATGGTGGTATACACATTACCTTCGTTATCAGTCACTGTCCCTTTTTCAAGAGTAGTAAAATCAATCTGCTGTGCAACCATTGGAAAAACGGAAAGCATGCAGCACATAATAAAAAGTAAGAACTGTTTCATAAGTTATTATTAAATTGTGATGTTTAGTAAAATAGTTAGTTCAGTCTTTCAAACGTTTATCAATCAACTCGTGTCTCAGATTGCCTTGATACACTTCTTCCAAAGCGGCAGAGGTTTTTTCAAAGCCATGCTCTGTAAATACCGACAAATCAGGAAGAATAAATTTCTCGTTCCAATCAATAGCTTCAGGCATGATATACCCACTAGCGGCAAGCATCTTGCGAAACTCATCCGAATAGAAAACATCGAGTATCGGTTGAACTGCTTCCGCTCTATCCTTTTTCACCATCAAAATCATTGGATTTAAAGGCCGACCTTCCTGCAACGAAAGAACCTTTACAGGTTTACTGGATGGAATATGCGAAACCGCTACATCAGGCAATAGACTGAAAGCGGTTCGACTAGGGTTATTCGAACCTAAACGTTTAATGATGGTAGCAAAATGACGGATATCGATGATATTATGTGCAAACTTTTCGATCGCTTTTTCACCGGCTTGCTGCTGAAGGAAAAGCAAAAGAGAAGCACTTCCGGCTTTGCCATGACAACCATGAATGCTCAATTGGTCTTGATATTCGGGACGAATAATTTCAGCCCAAGTTGTAGGGGCAGGTAAATCGGTCTTTACAGAAAGATCCTGCACAATGCTCCAAGAACTGAAAGCCAATACCCCCAACTTGTATTGCTCGATTTGTTTTCTGATTCCCTCAGGCATGGCTTGCAGATTACATTCTTCCGTATAGCCTTCCATCATTCCTGACCAGATAATTTGCTTGTAAAACTTCTCTGAAAACAACACGCTAAAACTAGAAGTAAGAATTACATCCGGCAATTCACTTTCACTCTGCACATTTTTTAGTATCTCATCCAATTCCAAAGAAGGACACTCCATTATTTCAGGACAGTTAATCGGAAAAATAGATTCCTTTGCATTGTATTCTTCCAAATAAGGGATGATCAGTTGTCTGAATGGCACTTTTAACGGACAAGGCATCCAAGCAATCACATTAAGATGCCCTTCTTTTACATAAGGGTTTCCAGAAACCCGGCTCTGAGGTAATGTTGTTTCCATAATTATTTGTTAAGCTTTTAATTTATAATATAATTCGATATCCGTAAAAAGATAACGTAATTCACTCCATTCTTTAAATTTTATAAATTCAAAAAGCATGCCATTAATATAACATGCTTATAATCAACAAAGAACAGAAACAGCAATTCTTTATTTACTTACATTTATGAATTATTTTTTATACTAACCTACCATAATGTTCTAACGAATAAAAACTTTTTCTTTAAGTTTGGGTTCTTTAAACAACAAAAATAAATAAAAAAAGGGACCATGCTCGTTCAGACATGATCCCCTTTTTAAAGTCAACAGTTCTTTTACTTAATCAATACTTTGACAGCCTTAGCTCCTACTTTTACGACATAAATGCCGGTAGAAAGTTGAGCCTTAGGATTGAGCTGTTTGTGCCAGAACCACAAGCAGCTGCATTTGCCTCATCAAACAAAGAATACAAGAGAGTAGAATCGGCATAACAAGAAGCATATAAATAGGCATTCAAAGGCTCAGTACTTACCACATTCCCATTTTCATCAATAGTACGCATTGCTGCAAGCGCATCTCCATAGCCAACACGTTGGAAACCTTATGCTTTTAGTGTAATTTCTATTTACCAAAATATTGCCCCTTAAAAAAAAGAAGAAGGCACATCCCCCTTCAGGGATGTGCCTTCTTTACTTGATTTATACAATAAGGTATCTTATTTCACTGCTACTTTAGCAACTTTACCTGCAGCTTTCACCACATAGATGCCTGGAGCCAATTGTTTCTTAGCATCAACAGCAGCACCTGCAATAGTAGTTACTTCGAAACTAGTAACGCCAGGTACTACGATATAGCCATTCTCTGCATATGCAGTGAGAGATGAAGCGCCATCTGCTGAGATCTCGTCGATAGAGACACCACCTGTTGGAGTATAATCTGCACTTACATAGATTAATTTGAAATCACTTGCAGAGAACCAAGTTCCAGCCCAAGTAGAATGAGTAAAGGCATTCTTAGAAGTCACACCAAATACAAGTTCTTTAGCTCCTACATTGATGGTACCAATCTCAATCCAAGCCCATCCATAACCAGTAGAGCTATTTACTGCTTTCATAGTAGCATCTTCAGTATCTGTCCAGATAGAACCACCAACAGATCCATTATTAGGAATCTCCACTTTTAGTGTATCATCACCCGACATAGCATACAAGAATGAACCTGTTCCACTTGTACGAGCTGCACATTTTAGTTTGTAAGTTCCGTTTGGTAAGCCTTTGATAGATTGCTGAGCAACATATTGTAATTTTCCTGTTGTAGCATTCCAAGAGTCAAGATAACGACGAGTGCCATCACCACTCCAATGCTGACCGGTAGCACTAAATGTATTACCATTCGTTTTTGTAATACTCCAGCCAGTCATTGCGTCTGAATTGCCAGTAGATGTATTTTCTGGGTTTACAATCCACTTAGTTGTAACATCATCGCCAGGTTGTACATTGCCCTTCAAAATACTAGCTGCATCATAAATTTTATTGCTAGCAGCAGTAAGATCAGAAGCACTCTTAACAGAAGCAAGAATCGTAGCCATCGTATTATTGAAAATGTCACGGTCGGTAGATGCATAAGTGGCATCCTGACCTAAAGCAATGTCCAATGTGTATAGATTTCCAAAAGTAACATAGGCACCTAACTCTGTTGTGTACGTTTTCAAAGCCGTAGTATCAGCAGTAAGAGACAATCCATCATAATGTTCTTGAGCATCCGATAATAGCATTTGGAGATTATTATCAGCTGATGCTTCATTTATAGCTGCTGTAGTAGCGATCTGAGCTTTGCCATAAGATACAGCAATAGCCAATATTTTTTCTAATGAAGTATATACAGCAGGAGTAGCATCAGCAGCAAGAAGTGCCTCATCAGCAGCTTTCAATTGATGATTATTTATAAAGTCAGGCAACCCTTGTGAAGCGCCATCATTGGTAGCTTGCGCAGCAAGTGTAGCATACGAACCGGCTTTAAAATTAGTCATAGCAAGAGCAGCTGTATCCGCTTCAGCAATGGCAGCATTTAAAGTAATCATGGCTGCTTCAATAGTACTCGTACTAGAAACATCAGCAGCTTCAGCAGTAGTAATTGCGGCAGTTATAGTGGTTGTTTCACTAGGCAACATCCCTTTCGCAGCAAGTTCTTTTGCCAAAGTTATTCTTGATGCAAGTGACTTCTTGTAGGCATCCAGTGCAGATGTTACACCATAATATTTCAAATCAAAGTTTGTAACACAGAACCAACCTGCCCCTGTGCCTTCACCAGTAGAAGTAATACCGATACGAAGTGCACCATCAGAGGCAACAAGAATTGTATCAGTCTGATAAGTTACCCATTGTGCATCATTAGCAAAAGTACCTGTTCCCGAATAAAAGTCATTACAAATAGGAGACACAGCAGTTCCAGCTAGAGTGGTAGCATAAAGATGAGCCGTAGTAGAAGCAGCTGCATCTGCAGTATGCATTGCAGAAAGTGTATACAAACCAACAGGAAGGCCTGCTAGATCTTGATGGAGATCCATTGTTCCCTTCCAAGCGCTAGCCCAAGAGTTCCAACAGTTATAACCATTTACCGTATTCAAACGAGCATCCAAAGCCGAGCTTGAAGTAATTTTATTACCATTCACCCATGAACCTTTTGCACCATCAGAAGCATTAGACACCGTACCTCCGTCTTTCGTGAAAGTAGGACAAGAAATCAAGAAGGTAAAATCAGCCGGATCCTTTAGACTAGCAGGTGCCGAAAGTTTGTACGTTCTAATTGCTGCTGTAAGATCAATAATGGCCTGATCAATATCCGCTTTAAATGACTGATCACTATCCCAGACATCCAATGCTGCGTTCTGTGCAGTTTGCAAAGCAGGTACACTAGCAAGATAAGTAGCATCACTGATTAACGTCTGAGCAGCCGAAATTAGAGCATCGAGTTGAGTCATCGATGTTTTAGAACTTTCCATCTCAGCCAATACAGCTTTCAAAGCATTATAACATGCATTAAAATCTTCAGCAGTTGCACCCTCCGTATTATTCAAGGTCTCAGCCTGCGTTAACAACTCTCTCACTTTTGCTTCATAAGCTTTTGCAAATCCGTCATAACTACTATACTTTACCTCTATTTCGTTCGCATATTTTGCAAGACGATCTTTTGCATAAAGAGTTGGATCATTGGCACTGCCTAAAAAGACTAATCTAAAATTGTCGCATTGAAACCATCCGGCAGCATTCGTACCATCACCAGAACCTGATACTCCAAAGCGGATTGTAGAAGGAGCTCCCAAACTAAACTCAACGCTAATATCCTGCCAAAAGCCATCAATAGTTCCAGTTGTAGTACGTCCTACACAGGTTGAAGGGAAAGCCGTATTAAGCGAATCGGTACCGTCTTTCACATACAAATTTTGAGTTGTTAGATAAGCCTGATTATTATCAGTCATACGTACCGCAGCCGTAAGCTTATAAAAGCCGGAAGGTAAATTAGCTTCTTGATACAAGTTAGCATAAGTAAAGCCTCCAGACCAAGCATTGAAAGCATAACTTCCATTAGCAGTAGTAAGATAAGTGGAATTTGGTTCAGTAGGTGTTGCAGCATAAACCTGTGCATCGTTCCAACCAAGCCATTCAGATTGAAAAACCCAACCTGTCGGTTGATGGCGCTGACCACCTTGACTGTGTTGAGTGCCAATATCAGTATATGCCTCAGCAGCATTACCAAGCTCAAAATCCGCATTCACAAGGTAATCTGTGGTTACATCATCACCTGCATTTTGGGCTTGAAGAGTTGATAGACTCGTGCCGGCAAACAACGCTGCCGCACAATAAGTAAGAATTTTCATGCTTAATAAAATTTTATCGGTTAATAGTTTTCCATTAAATCAATGAACTCATTTTAATAACGAATTCATTGATCTGGCAACAAAAATAGCATTTTCCATTGAAATAAACAAATTTAATTGCCTTTTTAACACTTAAAATATTTCTTTTATTTCAAAGTAAAAAGAACTGTTTCAAAAGAACTGTTTTAAAACAGTTGAGAGAGAACTATTCCCTTAACTGGAAATGAGTTCTCTCTCAAAAATCTATTTATACTCCTCGAAAATATCCGAGCATAAATGAATCACAAATTACTTCACAACGACTTTAGCAACCTTGCCTGCAGCTTTTACTACATAAATACCGGGAGCCAACTGTGCTTTAGCATTAACAGTAGCACCAGCGATAGTAGTTACTTCAAAGCTAGTAGCACCAGGTACTACAATGTAACCGTTTTCGGCATATGCATTGAGAGCAGTAGAAGCATCTGATGAAACTTCATCGATAGAAACGCCACCGGTTTGAGTATAATCAGCACTTACATAGAATAGCTTGAAGTCACTTGCAGAGAACCAAGTTCCAGTCCAAGTTGAGTGTATAAAGTCACTCTTAGTAGTAACACCAAACACAAGTTCATTTGCACCTACATTGATGTTATCAATGGTAACCCAGTTCCATCCATAGCCTACGCCACCGTGTGCCGACTTTTCAGCAGAACCATCTTCTGAATCTGCCCAAATGCCACCTGCGGTATCTACATTATTAGGAATCTCTACTTTTATTGTATCAGCACCTGTAAGTGCATAGAATACAGCACCTGCTCCACTCGAGCGAGCAGCACATTTCATTTTATAGGTACCATTAGACAATCCCTTAATTGATTGTGTAGCAGTATATTGCAACAAACCTGCTGTAGCATTCCAAGAGTCAAGATAACGACGAGAAGTGTCGGCACTCCAGTGTTGACCGGTAGCACTAAATGTGTTACCATTCGTTTTTGTAATACTCCAGCCAGTCATTGCAACAGAATTACCAGTTGCAGTAGTTTCTGCATTTACAATCCACTTAGCAGTAAGATCATCACCAGGCTGTACACCTGTAGATTTCAATGCACCGACTGCTGCCTGTAGGTTCGTAGTAGCAGTAGACAAATCGGAAGCGCTCTTAATACTAGCTATAATAGTTTGCATCGTATTTTTAAAAGCTGTTTGAGCATCTGCAGAATAAGTTGCATCAGTAGCTAAAGCTATATTCGTAATATACAACGCTGCAAAAGTAGAATAAGCAGTCAACTCCGTAGTGTACGTTTTCAAAGCAGTAGTATCAGCGGTAAGAGACAATGCATCATAATGATCTTGTGTATCAAGTAACAAATTTGCAACATCTTCGTTCAAGCCGGCAGCTACAGTGGCAGCGATTTGAGCCTTACCATAAGAAACAGCAATAGCCAATTTCTTTCCAAAAGAAGTATATACGTCAGTCGTTGCGTCAACAGCAGTAAGTGCTGCATCAACAGCATCTACCTGAACGTTTACAAATGCCTCCAAGCCAGGTGACTTGCTTGCATCGGTAGCTTGCGCAACAAGGGTAGCATACGAACCAGTTTTAAAGCTAGTCATTGCAAGAGCAGCAGTATCAGCTTTAGCAACAGCAACATTCAAAGTAGCCATAGTTGCTTCGATAGCAGCAGCACTAGAAGCGTCAGCTGTTTGAGCAGTAGTAATTGCAGAATTAATGGCAGCAGTTTCACTTACCAACATTTCTTTTGCAGCAGCTGTTTTAGCGATTTCTATTTTAGCAGCAAGCGATTTCTTATACTCATCAAGTACTGCTTGTGCACCATAATAATTCAATTTGAAATCGGTTACACAGAACCAACCTGCTTTTGTTCCTTCACCAGTAGAAGTAATACCAATACGCAATGCACCATCAGAAGCAACAAGAATAGTATCCGTCTGATAAGTTACCCATTGAGCATCTGTTGCAAAAGTTCCTGTACCTTCATAGATGTTATTACAGATAGGAGACGACTTCGTTCCAGCTACAGTGGTAGCATACACATGTGTAGTAGTAGAAGCATTACCATTAGAAACATGCTTTGCAGAAACTGTATACAAACCTACAGGAAGATTTGTTAGTTTTTGATAAAGATCCATTGTTCCTTGCCAAGCATCAGCCCAAGAGTTCCAACAGTTATAACCTGTTACTGTATTCAAACGAACATCTATGCTCGAGCTTGAAGTAACGTTATTACCATTCACCCATGTACCTTGTACACGATCAGCGGCAGTAGCTACATTTCCTCCGTCTTTAGTGAAAGTTGGAGCATTGATTAGAAAAGTGAAATCAACAGGATCAGTCTTGGTGGCCAATGTGCTTTGAGAAAGACGATAAGTGCGAATTGCAGCAGTAAAGTCAATGATTGCCTTATCAAAATCGGCTTTCAAAGAATTTGCACCATCCAAAACATCCCATGTAGCAGACTCTGCTGCTGAGAATGCATCTAAACCTGGATAAGCCAAAAGTTTGAGAGCATCCGTTTGCAAGTCAAGATCATTAAGTGTTTTATAACTTGTTGCTGAAGCTAAAAATTCTTGATAAACAGCATCCAAATCTGCATAAGCAGCCTTTAGAGTAGCCAAATCAACCCCTTGATCAAGAACATTATCGTTCACATTAGCAACCATGTCAGTCAATTTCTGTTCATATCCCTTTGGATAACCATCCCAAGTTAAAGTCGAAATTGTTTGGCAAAGCGTTCTTAGATCCTCACTAAAAATAGCTGCCGGATCATCAGAAAGAACAACATTGTCTAGGTAAAAAGTCTGCTGACTTGCTGTTGAAGTGTGTTTCAAGTCGAACACAACTTTTACGTCTGCAGCGGCAGTTAAGGTAAAGGCAGCCTTGAACTTAGTCCAAGTGGTAGCTTTAAGATCCAATTTGCTTACAGTATCAGTGCCTACTACTATAGCAAGTTTGGTAGGGTAAGTAGCAGCTTCCGGGCCAAAAGCGGAGAATGAGAGCAAATAGTCTCCGGCAGCAAGATTGTGAGTTTGACTCAATGACATCACTGTACCAGCTTCCCAACGCATACGCGCAAAGAAGAAATTGGAACCCTCAGGAATAGCAACACCCAAATCTGTATTTCCATTGTCCTTTTTACCTTGCGTAATAATAGCCTGATCCCAGTTGCTGGCAGAATTGAGCAAAGTCGTAGTGTAGTTCAAAGTCCAGCCAGCAGGTTGGTTCACTTTGTAGGCACCTGTAGAAAGCAATGTCGGTGCATCTGTAGATTCAAAGCCACCATTCACAATATGGTCGGTTGCTTTAACCTGAGAAGAGCCCATTGCCAGCACAGCGGCTGTAAATAAGAATAGTTTTCTCATAATTGTAGTTTCGTTAATTATTAAAGTATATAAGTTGTTGTTGTATCGTATCAGTATTTCCAGTGTATTAAAAATTAAGGTACTCTCGTATCATATCCTAGCATAATTATCGTTTCTCTTATATAATAAGGTGTTTCATAAAGCTTCTCAATATTTTAGAACAAGCCCGCACAGCTTGAAGAATCCCATTACATTCTATTATTACGTGTGCAAAGATAACATTTCTCACCACATTGCGCAAACGTCTCGAATCTTTTAACTTTTTTTTTGCGCACAATTTCAAGTCAATATGTTCTTCAACATAAATTACCGAATAAAGCATGAAGAGACAACCACTTATTGTTTTTTTTATTACCTTTGCCAATAAGGAACGAGAGACTATTCACAGCCTTCTCACAAATATATAAGCACATGAAAGCTACTGCTATCAAACGCATTGAGATTCACGGATTATGGGGTCGCCGCAGTATCTCGTGGACATTAAATCCCGATGTGAATATTTTATCCGGCATCAATGGCATCGGAAAAAGTACAATCCTTAACCTTGCTTTGCGCGCTATGCGGGGTGAGCCACTTCCGTCTGCAGGATGCAGCATTAATATCACCTTCGAGCCGAAGGAAGCCACATCCATTGATTACGATCTGATTCGTTCATTCGACAGGCCCTTAATGCGAAGTGACATGCTCGACAAGTTATCGGATCACACCGTACTTACTGAAGTCGACTGGCAACTCTACGAGTTGCAACGCCGCTATCTTAATTACCAAGTAAATATTGGCAATCGAATGATACAGCTATTGCAAAGTTCCGATCCAAAAGCTTCTGCAGAAGCGACTTCACTCACTTGGCCAAAGAAACGTTTTCAAGATATCATGGAAGAGCTCTTCTTCGATACAAAAAAGAAAATAGACCGTCAAAGCAATGAAATCATTTTTGAACAAGCAGGCGATCGCTTACGCCCTTATCAGCTCTCTTCAGGAGAAAAACAAATTCTCATGATTTTACTTACTGCATTGGTACAAGATGGACAACCGGTAGCACTCTTCATGGACGAACCGGAAGTAAGTCTGCATATTGAGTGGCAACAAAAGTTGATTGGATTGATCCGTGAATTAAACCCGCAAGCACAGATTATCCTTACCACACATTCTCCTGCCGTAATTATGAACGGATGGATGGATGCAGTGACTGAGGTTAGCGACATTTCTGTCGATCCTCTACTCGATTAAACTTATTTAGCCGTATTTGCTATGCAAAAGCTTACTAATAACCTAACCTCCGACTATTGGGGTGCAGCACAACAACTCAAATCAAAACGAGCTCGACGAAAGATCGTCGCTTATGTAGAGAGTTATGAAGACGTAGCCTTCTGGCGAAACATATTAGGAGAACTAGAAAATGAAGAACGCTACTTTCAAGTAATGCTACCTAGTCAGCGATCGCTTGCTAAAGGAAAAAAAATGGCTCTTTTCACTGCACTGCACGAGGTCTCACTCGGAAAAAACATGATTGCTTGTGTCGATTCCGATTATGACTATTTACTACAAGGGGCTACCTTAACTTCACAAACGGTAAATACACATTCATTTATCTTTCAAACTTACACGTATGCCATCGAAAATTATCATTGCTATAGTGAAACATTACGAGAAGTTTGTACACAGGCTACCTTAAACGACCATTTCTGGATCAACTTCCCACAGTTTCTCACACGATACTCTAGAATTATTCATCCTTTATTTATATGGCATATCTATTTTTATCGGCAACGCCGCGAAAAAGAGCTTCTAATGCAAGAATTTCATGACCTCACGCGATTAACCGACATAAATATCCGCTTTGCCGATCGCACACTTGAACTTCTAGAGAAACGAGTTACTCGAAAATTAGCCGAACTAGAGAGAACATACGGTGCAGAGCGCACTTCGTGCACAAAATGTGAACATGACTTACGCCAACTGGGAGTAATGCCCGAGAATACATACCTTTATATACAGGGGCATCATTTGATGAACAATGTAATTATGCGACTTCTCACTCCTCTTTGTGGACGGCTACGACGAGAACGAGAAGACGAAATCAACCAACTAGCTATTTCAGAAGAGCAACGACGCACAGAACTAGCTTGCTACCACCACGGCATCTCCCCCATAGATTTTGCACTTAGCAAAAACTTCGCCTTCAAGGTTCTTCCTGAATATCAGAAGCTACGTACTGATTTAGCTACACTTTAAGGTTCTTTAAAAGAAGCCATAAATTGCATGCGGTTTTTAGGACTACAGATACGGATTATTCAAAAAAAACTTGTACCTTTGTACCCATTACCACATAAATAACACACAAGATATGTTCAATTCTTTTGGCCATCTATTCCGCTTAAGCAGCTTCGGCGAAAGCCATGGCACAGCTATTGGCGGCGTAATTGACGGAGTGCCTGCAGGTATCCTCATCGATGAAGAGTTTATACAACACGAACTCGACCGACGCAAACCCGGACAAAGTAAACTCACAACTGCCCGCAAAGAAGAAGATCGGGTTCAACTACTCTCCGGTATTTTCGAGGGGTGTAGTACCGGATGCCCTATCGGATTCATTATTCTAAATGCAAATCATCATTCGGCTGATTATTCCAATATAAAAGATGCGTTTCGTCCTTCGCACGCCGACTTTACCTATACCCAAAAATATGGCGCACGCGACTATCGCGGAGGTGGTCGTTCCTCGGCACGTGAAACAATTGCACGCTGCGTAGCAGGAGCAATTGCCAAACTAGCCCTACGTGAAATAGGAGTCACCATCACAGCTTACACTTCACAAGTCGGTAATTTGAAATTACAAGGAAGTTATCGCGATTATAATTTGGCAGTAGCAGAGACCAATCCTGTACGTTGTCCAGATTCGATGCTTGCAGAGGAAATGGCTCAACTCATCACCGAGGTTAAAGGAAAAGGAGACACCATTGGAGGCCGTGTAACGTGCGTAATTACAGGTTGCCCGATAGGTCTTGGTGAACCTGTCTTTGGCAAACTACATGCAGCTCTTGCTGAAGCTATGTTGAGCATTAATGCAGCTAAAGGGTTTGAGTACGGTGATATCTGTGATCATCTCGACCAACGTGGCTCGCAGATGAACGATTCGTTTTATTCGAGTGCTCCCGGTACAAGCGGTATCCGCACACGTACCAATCATTCAGGAGGTATACAAGGCGGAATCAGCAATGGAGAAGATATTTACTTTACAACTACCTTTAAGCCGGTTGCAACCGTACTTATGGAACAATCGACTGTCGATTTAAATGGAGAAGAAATAACACTTTGTGCTAAGGGTAGACACGATCCTTGTGTACTGCCCCGCGCAGTTCCTATTGTAGAGGCTATGGCTGCCATGACCATACTCGATTTCTGGCTCATACGTAACGGACAACAATTAAAAAAATAAATGAATTATGAATTCCAAAATATCATTCTTCCTTTTCACTTTACTCTGTACAAGCATGTCATTTGCTCCTTCGCCTTCTTTACAAGCTCAAACACTTACACTAGAACAGGCAATCAATAAACACTATTGCGGAGAATCGCTCGAGAATGTGACCCCTCTTCCTGAAGGTAGCCATTATGCACAACTCTCAAAAGATCATACTCGTATTACGCAACATCTTTTTGCTTCGGGTAAAAAAGATGGAATGTTGTTTGATGTAAAAACTATAAAAGACTGTCCATTCGAGAAAATAGATGGCTTCATTCTTTCACCGGATGGAGCAAAGATGCTGATTCAAACAGAGACCAAACAGGGCTATCGTCATTCACATACTGCCGTTTACTACATCTACTATATAGGAAACAAAAAAGTAGAACGTTTAAGCGATGGAGGCTCACAAGAATGCCCTGTATGGGACTCTAAGGGAGAAATGGTAGCCTTTGTACGCGAGAATAACATCTACCTCGTCAAACTACTATTCAACAATAGCGAAAGTCAAGTTACCAAGGATGGCAAAATAAATAGCATCCTCAACGGAAAACCTGATTGGGTATATGAAGAAGAATTCTCATACGACCGTGCTATCGCATTCAGTCCCGACGGGACAATGCTTTGTTGGACACGATGGGATGAAAGCAAAGTAAAAGAATACCAACTGCTTTACTTCAAAGGACAAGCTCCTGAATTAGAAGAGAATGCACTCTATCCGGAAACGATTGAGTATAAATACCCCAAAGCAGGCACCTCTAATGCAACGGTTTCTGTGCTGTCGTATGATATCAAATCGCATGTAATCCGCACACTAGCTTTGCCTTTGCAAGGTGAGGAATACATACCACGTATTCAGTTCACCAAGGAATCGGAGAAACTTGCGGTAGTTGTACTCAACCGAAATCAAACGCAACTTGATCTTTATTTTGCTAATCCACGTTCAGGAGTTAGCAAGTTGATACTTCGCGATCAAGCCAAATATTACATTTCTGAAAAGAATCTCGACTTCATCCGTTTCTACGACGGCTATTTCAGTTATCTAAGTGAGAAGGACGGGTATAATCACCTTTATTGGTATCAAAACAGTGGAACACTAGCTAAACAACTCACTAAAGGAGAATACGAAGTAAGTGAGTTTTATGGATACAATCCTGAAACCGCTCTCTTTTATTATCGTAGCAACGAAGGAGACCCTACACGCTCAGCTATATATAGCATTGATTTGAAAGGAAAGAAAACGTGTCTTACTCCTGAACCAGGAAAAAATTCCGCATTATTTGCTAGCAACTACGCCTACTTTATAAACACACATTCGTCACTTAAAGAAGTGCCAACGGCCTCTATCTATACCCAGAAAGGTAAAAAGGTAACCACTCTTTTAGCGAATGAAGCTTTGGAAAAAGAAGTTAGCCAACTGAAAGAAACGCCTCAGCTTTCGCTCTTCTCTTTCAGCACCACAGAAGGCGTGAAGCTCAACGGTTGGATGATGAAACCTGCGAACTTCTCCGAAACGAAGAAATATCCGGTAGTACTTTATCAATACAGTGGACCGAAGTCTCAACAAGTACTCGACCAATGGAATATTGGAATTACCGGAAGTCCGTATGGCTTTGAGGCTTATCTAGCCACACAAGGCTATGTAGTCGTTTGTGTAGATGGACGTGGCACAGGAGGACGTGGAGCCGACTTTAGTGGCTGTACGTATCAAAAATTGGGAATACTAGAAGCAGACGATCAAGTAGCAACCGCACATTATCTCAGCAGCCTACCTTATGTAGATTCTAAACGAATTGGCATATACGGATGGTCGTTTGGTGGAACTTGTACCTTAATGAGCTTGATGCATCCGGATGGAATCTTCAAAGCAGGAGTAGCCGTAGCCCCAGTTACCAATTGGAGCTATTACGACACTGCTTATGGCGAACGATATATGCGTACCCCACAACAGAATGCAGATGGATACAAAATGGCTTCACCCTTGGCACGCGTAAAAGATTTGAGAGGTAGCTTATTACTTGTACACGGACTTGCTGACGATAATGTACATTATCAAAATACAGCAGAATTAGCCGAACAATTAGTACAAGCCGGAAAAGATTTCGATATGATGGTTTATACAAACCGCAATCATCAAATAGCCGGCGGAAACACTCGAATGCACTTATTCAACAAGATAGCCAACTTCTTTAAAAAGAATTTATAAAGAAGTTGGCCGGCTTAAATGAGATTGCTCTCTGAAGAGCTCGCTGTAAAATCAATAGATCACCCTCTGTATATAAGAAATATACAGGGGGTTTTTGCTAAATCAGGCAATTGCGGAAGTGCTTTCCAAGCTTTTACCGTCATCGTTTGAATATGCTCATCAGGACAAGTTATATTTGCAGCAATACAAAGTTGCGTGGTTGGACGACAATTTTGCAGAATGTCCGTACGCAATTTATGATTCCGATAAGGAGTTTCAATAAACAGCTGAGTTTGATCTTCCGCATAAGCCCGTGTTTCCAATTGCTTGAGACGTTTGATACGATCCGTAGCCTCAATAGGCAAATACCCATGAAAAGCAAAACTTTGGCCGTTGAAGCCAGAAGCCATCACACTCATTATGATGCTAGAAGGGCCTACCAAAGGTATCACTTTAAACTTCTTTTGTTGAGCAATCGCTACCACAGCTGCCCCTGGATCAGCCACTGCAGGACATCCGGCTTCGCTAATTACTCCCATAGGAAGTCCTTTCTCTAAAGGAACAAGGTAGCTACTTATATCAGTAGGTGAAGTATGCTTGTTCAGGGGATAAAAAGTGAGCTGATCAATATCGAAAGTCGGTTCAACCTTCTTTAGAAAACGACGTGCAGAACGTACATCCTCCACAATAAAATGACGAATACCTAATATTAACTCTTTGTTATAAATAGGTAGTACCTGTTCCCAAGGCGTATCGCCAAGAGTAACAGGTACTAAATAAAGTGCCGGAGCTGTCATGTTACTTATCCGTAGATAAGGTTGCCATTCTCGTCACGAAACTCATCAAACGATTTTTCGTATTGATGCATCGCACGTAAACTCATTCCCATTGAAGAGAAACCTCCATCATGATAAAGAGTCTGCATTGTTACTTTACGAGTCAAATCAGAGAACAAAGTGATGCAATAGTCAGCACATTCGGCAGCCGTAGCATTACCTAAAGGAGACATACGATCGCTAAAGTCGAGCAAACTATCGAATCCTTTAATGCCTCCACCTGCGGTAGTCATAGTAGGACTCTGCGAAATCGTGTTTACACGTACATTATGCTCACGGCCATAAATATAGCCAAAAGAGCGAGCAATAGATTCCAACATCGCTTTTGCATCAGCCATATCATTATAGCCGAAAAGAGTACGTTGTGCAGCCACATAAGTCAATGCAACGATTGATCCATAGTCAGCTACAGCGTTCATCTTTTTCGCAACCTGCATCATTTTATGAAAAGAAGTTGCCGAGATATCAATGGTCTTCTGTAATAAAGAATAATCCAAATCATCGTATGTACGTTTCTTGCGTACATTGGGACTCATGCCAATTGAATGAAGCACGAAATCAACAGGACCTCCTAAGACTTCCATCGAAGTTTTAAATACAGCCTCAAGGTCTTCAGTGCTAGTAGCGTCTGCCGCAATTACCTCACAATTGAGTTCTTTTGCAAGGGCATCTACTTCACCCATTCGTACTGCTACAGGCGTGTTACTTAATGTAATAATAGCGCCTTCTTCTACAGCGCGTTGAGCAACTTTCCAAGCAATGGAATTCTCATTTAATGCGCCAAAAACAATACCTCTTTTTCCTTTTAACAAGTTATAACTCATACTTTATAGTCTATTATATTAGTCTTATTGCCGACAAAGGTACGATATTTATCCGGAAAAGCCGTGCTAAAAACTGTAAAAACTGCACAAACAGGTTCTTTTTTGTGTCAAAAGGTTCTTTTTAAAACCTGAAAATGCATATTATTCATAAAAAGATATTATCTTTGCAATCTATTTTTTAGTTCCCAGAAGCACTATGCAGATGGAATTTTATCCTTAAATAACCTACTAAAACTACAAATTAAGATGTTTGGAATAGAAGACCCTTTTATTTTAGCACCCTACTTACTAATGGGAGCTTGTGTGATTTTTGCAGCCTGGTACGGGCTTAAGTATTGGAATAAAGAAGACAAGAAAGACACAAACGTATGAATACATTCGCACTCGGACTCATTGTCATTGTTTATTTACTGTCCCTGGCTTTTCTTGGATATTTAGGATATAAAAAGACTACCTCTGCCAACGATTACTTGGTAGGTGGTCGAGAGATGAACCCCTTTGTAATGGCCCTTTCTTATGGAGCCACATTTATCTCAGCTTCTGCTATCGTTGGTTTTGGCGGAGTGGCTGCAGCACAAGGGATGGGTATTCAATGGCTAGCCATGTTAAATATGTTAGTCGGCGTTATTATTGCCTTTATCTTCTTTGGCCTACGAACACGAAGACTAGGCGAAAAATACAATGTAAGTACTTTTCCGGCACTATTGGGTAAGCATTTCCAATCTACCCATATACAAATTTTCGTCGGTGCTGTTATCTTCCTCGGAATGCCACTTTATGCATCAGTTGTAATGAAAGGAGGAGCTGTTTTTATAGAAGAAATCTTCGCCGTCGATTATAACATTGCATTGTTAATATTCACACTCGTAATTGCAGCGTACGTAATTGCAGGAGGTATTAAAGGCGTGATGTACACAGATACACTGCAAGCGTGTATCATGTTTGTGTGCATGCTGTTCCTCCTTTTTTGGCTCTATAAGTCATTGGGCATGGGCTTTATTGAGGCCAATGAGAAGTTAACCGCTTTAACTACTAAGCTAGCTCCTGAAAAATTTGCTGCAATGCATAAGGGTGGTTTCAATGGATGGACTTCCATGCCTGCCTTCAACTCTCCACAATGGTACACCCTAGTAACTACATTGATTCTGGGGGTAGGCATCGGCTGTTTAGCACAACCTCAACTAGTGGTTCGCTTCATGACCGTAAAAAGTTCGACAGAAATACGCCGCGGTGTATTAATAGGCTGTGTTTTTTTACTAATTACAGTAGGTACAATCTATCATGCCGGAGCACTAAGCAACTTATATTTCTTCCAAACAAGAGGAGCAATAGCAACCGACCTAGTAAAGGATATCGATAAAATCATCCCCTACTTCATCAATCAATCTATGCCTTGGTGGTTTACAGCTCTTTTTATGCTCTGTATCCTATCGGCTTCCATGAGTACCCTCTCCTCACTATTCCATACAATGGGATCGGCAGCAGGCTCAGACATTTATAATGTAGTTGTAAAAAGGCCTTCTCAATTAACCAAAGTAATTCGTCTAGGAGTGCTCGTTTCAATAGTTATCAGCTACATCATTTGCTACATGTTGCCCAACGACTTCATTGCACGGGGAACTTCTATCTTTATGGGCATTTGCGCTTCTTCATTCCTACCGGCCTATTTTTCGATGTTATATTGGAAAGGAGCAACCCGTCAAGGAGCTATCGCAAGTCTATGGACAGGTTCTTTTGCAAGTATCTTTGCTATGTTCTTTTTGCATCAAAAGGAAGCAGCAGCACTTGGACTTTGTAAGGCTCTCTTCGGCACAGAAGTACTTATTCAGGCAAATCCGTGGCCAATGATCGACCCCATCCTCTTTGCCTTCCCTGCTTCTATATTAGCCATGTACATCGGTAGCTTACTTACACAAAAGAAATGAGTATACGGAAAATCATCCATATCGACATGGATGCATTTTTCGCTTCCGTAGAGCAGCGTAATCACCCCGAGTTACAAGGTAAACCAATTGCTATTGGCTCCGATGACAAACGAGGAGTGGTTTCAACTGCCAGTTACGAGGCACGAAAATATGGTGTACACTCGGCAATGTCGAGTGTAAAGGCAAAACAATTATGCCCGGAACTTATTTTTGTATCT
>Ga0302170_10000335_pt1 | contig 18989 bp, 16 predicted proteins | sample I_Fen_N2_1_FD_193492 | JGI IMG/M metagenome (GOLD analysis project Ga0302170, IMG submission 193492) | Peat permafrost microbial communities from Stordalen Mire near Abisko, Sweden - I_Fen_N2_1 | ecosystem: Environmental > Terrestrial > Soil > Wetlands > Permafrost | place: Sweden: Abisko...
AAAGTGGTAGCCAAACAAATGGTGGATCAGGTAATGAACAAACGTATGAAAGTAACTGTAGTACCCGGATTTCAATATAAAGTTATCTGTTGGCTGTTCAAAATCCTTCCAACTCGAACCAGTTTGTGGATTGTTGGATTGCTTTATGGATGATATACTCATTGTAGCATAAAAAAAGGCGAAGAAATATGTTTCTTCGCCTTTTTTTATGCTCATTTTTACCAATTCTACAATCAATTATATTTCTTTTTCATAGTAATGAATCGTCCTTTTATTTCAATTTTTCCACCCGCTGATAAGCTATCAACAACCTGTTGATAACTTACTAATAACCTTTGAAAGAAACATCACAACTTTTTTTGGAAATATGAAAACTATCTTTCCTTATCCATTGTTTTGAAACCACCAAATTAGTTAGCACATTTTTTATAGCTTTCTTTTAACCGCTTTTTGGGGTTTATCAGCATCGTCATTCGTAAAAACTTTCTAACTTTGCAGTTACTAACAATGTGTTGATAAAGTTTGTAATTCATTATAAATTAATTATATAATAATTTCAATATTGTTTATATCTACGTTTCAATATTTAATAAAGAATTATACAAGTTTTTATCACTATTTTTATCAACCAAACTAACAGCCTATTATAATCTTATAAAAGTTTTTTTAAAATTTAGAAGAATAATATAAATATAATCTTGAAAACTTTGATTATGTCTGAAAAAATGGAAAAATCTGAACTTATATCGGAAATCAACCGACTGAAAAAAGAAAAGAATGCCGTCATTATGGCCCACTACTACCAAATGGGCGATATACAAGATATAGCCGACAATGTGGGTGATAGTTTAGCATTGGCTCAATGGGCAGCCAAAACAGATGCTGACATCATTGTGCTTTGCGGTGTCCACTTTATGGGCGAAACAGCTAAAATTCTTTCTCCTTCGAAAAAAGTACTGATACCTGATTTGAATGCCGGTTGCTCGTTGGCCGACAGCTGTCCTGCGGACGCGTTTGAGGCATTTACTACCGCGCACCCCGACCATACTGTTATTTCGTACGTAAATACCACAGCGGCCGTAAAAGCGCTTACTGATGTGGTAGTGACTTCGACCAATGCAAAGAAAATAGTGGATCAGTTCCCCAAAGATGCGAAATTAATTTTCGGACCGGACAGAAATCTGGGAAATTATATCAACAGTGTCACCGGTCGCTCGATGTTACTATGGGACGGAGCATGCCATGTACACGAGCAATTCTCTGTTGAAAAGTTGGTGAAATTAAAATCGGAACATCCCGGTTCGCTTATTTTGGCGCACCCCGAATGTAAGAATACGGTTTTGACCATGGCCGATTTTATTGGAAGCACACAAGCCTTGCTTAATTATGCAACGGCATCGGATAAAAATTCATTTTTGGTAGCCACAGAATCGGGTATATTGCACGAAATGCAAAAGCAAAACCCTGATAAAGAATTTATTCCTGTACCACCAAACGATAGTACTTGTGCGTGCAATGAATGTAATTTTATGCGTTTAAATACACTTCAAAAGCTGTATGATTGCTTGAAAAATGAATCTCCTGAAATCTTAATTGACGAAGAAATTAGAGTGAAAGCAGTGAAGCCTATCCTGAGAATGTTGGAAATGAGCTAAAATATTGCCGTTCATATATTATACGCCTTTATATATTTTATAAAAATTGCCGCTAAACTATTAGCGGCAATTTTTTTGTTATAGATATTGCGCAGCATATATGCTGCGAAATTAAAAATTCTGCGAAAATTGCCAAACAAGTATGCTGCGCAATAGTTATACCTTATCATATTGCCGGACAGTTATTCTGCGCAATATTATGTTGTCCTTATATTGCGCATAATATATAATAGGCAATGAAAGTTATTAAAAAAATTGCCACGCAAATATGCACCGCAATAGTATGCTTACCTTACATTGCGTAGACTATATGCTGCGCAATATTTTTTAGATTTTTTGAATAGAATTGGAATTTAAGCTTTATTTTTGTAAAGTATAAACCCTTAAATCAATGTCTATGTGTGCTGTTTTTCATCAATTTACTCCTGCCGAATTGTATATTGGCATTACAGAGCCGATAAACACCGTTGCTGATACTGCATATGAAGTTCCTGCTCCTGGTTATGCTTTTTTGGACCTTTTTTTAGCCAATCTTCACCGGCACGGTATGCATACCGCCAATTATCATGCAGCTTTGTTGGATATTAAAAAAATAGAATTTTGCTTTACCCTCCAAACTCTTACCGGCATGACTTTTACCGATTTTACCGAAGCTTATATTCTGCTTATGGCTACAGATCTGTTAAAAGCTCCAAACAAAGATTTAAAGCATATTTCGAAACGTTTGGGATTTGGAAGTTATTCCGGTTTTTACCGTTTTATGTTGAGGAAGGGGATGGGTAAGCCGAGTTGGGTGTAAAAATTATAAAAAAATAAAGTATTGAAACTTATGAAATCAAATTATTTTATAATTATTCTATTTGTAATGTTGGTAAGTTGCAAACAAAACAAAGATGATAAACAAATTATGTGGAACAAAATAATGGTTGACTCCTTTATTAAAAATGATTCTACTTTTAGTAAATTAAATACAAAAAACGAAGTATTATTTCCATTTAAAAAGAAAGATTTAGTTAGTAAACAATCTTGCGATATATTTTATTTTGATGGTAAGCAAAAAGACTATAAAATTTATTTAAATAATGGGTTTTATAGAAATTATAAATGCATACCAATTATTGATAATTTAGGTGTTTTGAAAATAATAATTGATTATAGTGATGGGTTTAGTAGTCACGGATTTACTATTACTTGTAAAAACAAAGAATTTACTACTACTACATATTATCATGCTGATTTTAATTCAAAGGAAAAAAAAACACATAAAATAATTTATCAAAAACTTATTTTAAATAAAGCAATTTATCAATTAAACGATAGTATATTCGGAAAAATAGAATTTAAATCAATAGATAAGTATTCAAATAATTTTGTAAAAGAACACAACGGAAAAGGATTCTTTAGAGGAAAAATTATAAAACCAATGAATTAATAAAACGAATATTATTCCGCTTTGTTGTTTCGTGTTCTGTAGGAATTATCTTGATTAACTTGTTGTTTTTTTGCTATCATCCTGTTACTTTCTTTATTATAAAAAATCTCCAATTTCAAAACAAAATTTACTGATTATATGTTGTTTATCTCACAAAACATCCATCATGTAAACTTTTAAAAATTGAAATTATGAGTACATCACACATTTATCCGGGAGCAGCAACTTTGAGCACGTATATCACTATCAAAGGATGCGCTGAAGCAATTGAATTTTACAAAAAAGCGTTTAATGCAAAAGAACTTGGTGTATTAAAAATGCCAAATGGACTGATTGGTCATGCTGAAATAGAGATTGAAGGCTCAATGCTGATGATGGCCGACGAAAATATTGATTGGGGCAACAAAGGACCGCTAACGATTGGAGGTAACCCTATGACCTTCGGATTGTACGTAACGGACGTGGATACTTCGTTCCAAAAAGCATTGGATGCCGGAGCAACCGTTGCTATGCCGGTAACGGATATGTTTTATGGCGATAGAGTGGGGCAGGTGATGGATCCATTTGGATATAAATGGATGATAGCTACCCATAAAGAGGATCTGACTTACGAGGAAATGCAAAAACGCTCGGACGAAATGTTTGCTCCTAAATGATTATAGAATTAAATAAAAAGCGAATCATAATTGATTCGCTTTTTTTGTGCCGTGTTCTGTTGGTACTATTTTGAATAATTTATCGTTTCGTCGTATCAACTCATTGGTTTTGATAGAGAAATAGGTTCCTTTTTCTACTTTCTCCACCGGATTAAGCTGAACGCGGATTTCTTTTAATGTATCTTCGTATGCACCGGTTGTTTCGCCGGTAATCAGAATTTCATCGCCCACCGATAGATGTTGCGCTTCTAATAAAAATTCTGCAACGCCCAGTTTACTGAAGTAATTGGTGCATTTGGCTACATAAATCTTTTTGTGTGTGGCTTCAGAACCGTAGTTATTGCTCCATTCACCCAAACGCTGTCCGAGGTAATAGCCGTTCCAGAATCCACGATTAAAGACCTTGCTAAGGCGGACGTCCCATTCAGCGACTTTCGTGTCGGAAAACGTCCCGTTGAGGCACGATTCAATGGCTTCTTTGTAACAACCTACCACTGTTTTTACATATTCGGCTCCACGGGCACGTCCTTCAATTTTAAAGACACGTACGCCTGAACGTAACAGTTCGTCTACAAAACCAATCGTTTTAAGGTCCTTTGGCGACATGATATACTCATTGTCTACCTCCAGTTCAATTTCCGAATCTTTGTCTTTTACGGTGTAGCCTCTGCGGCAAATTTGGTTGCAGGCACCACGGTTGGCCGATACATTTTTCTCGTGCAGGCTTAGGTAGCATTTACCCGAAACAGCCATGCACAATGCACCATGACAGAACATTTCAATGCGGATAAGGTTACCACTTTTGCCGGTTATATTCTCTTTTTCGATGGTTTGATAAATTTCAGCCACCTGCTCCATGTTCAATTCGCGAGCTAGTACTACTACGTCGGCAAATTGCGCATAAAACTTCAAAGCCTCCACGTTCGAAATATTCAATTGCGTAGACAAGTGAATTTCCACTCCGATGCTGTTGGCATACATCAATGCAGCCACATCGGCAGCAATAATGGCGGTAACTTCCGATTCTTTTGCCACATCGATAATCTCGCGCATCAAAGTCAAATCGTTGTCATACAAAATGGTATTGACAGTCAGGTAGCTTTTCACCTTGTTTTCTTTGCAAATGCGTACAATTTCGCGCAAGTCATCTGTAGTAAAATTGCTGCTTGACTTGCTGCGCATATTTAATTTTTCGATGCCAAAATACACCGAGTCGGCGCCCGCTTTAATGGCTGCCGATAAGCTTTCCCACGAACCGGCCGGAGCCATTATTTCTATCTCTGAGCGAACTACCCCTAACCCCTGAAGGGGAACTGAGTTAGTTTCGTCTTGTATGTTTTCTTGATTCATTTTTTATAATATAATTGACTGTTGTAATATATTTCCCCTTTAGGGGTTAGGGGTCATTTAAAATTTTGGTGTTAATTTACTTATAGGAAAACTAATTCCCACTCTTAACTGATGATATGGAAAATCATGAATTCCATATTGATATTGTGCAAAATAATCAATATTTCCCATTACTAATGTAAGTTTAGTGGCATAAACCAAAGGCGCGTCGCCATAATCAGCTGTTGGATTTAAACGCGTACTGGTGTGTAACCATCCCCAATAGCCCGAAAGGGTATTTTCCAGTTTCCATTTAGGATTTCCAATGATTAGTTTGCCACCATACATGGGTGCATCATCCTGAGTACTGTTAGTTGTTTCCCAACACATAAAACCAAGGTTGGTCACTGCACGTATTTCGCTGATAAATTTACCTCCTGTGGCGATAGATTTACCCATTTCCAGGTCGAAATAATAGCCCGGAGTATCGAAATAGCGTCTGGTTTTAAAGGTCTTGGCAGATGCTGTTTTTAGAGTGCTGTTGAGTATAATGCCGGGTAGGTTAGTTTGTTCTTTCAGTAGTCTTATTCTGGTTTGTACATAAATATCGCCACCTTCAGAGCCGGAAACCGAACTACTACCACGTTTTTGCATAATTTCAGCCGTAGTTATATAATTTTCCAATACTGTTGACCAAATCTTCAATGAAACGCGTTCGGGTAGGAGAGGAAGTTCTATTTTGAAATAGCCATTCTTTGTCTGATCGCCATAGCCAAAATAATAATCTGCCATTAAGCTCACCGTTGTTTTTGATGGAATTCTAGCATCAGTAAACTCCGGCACCGGATTGGCATTGGGACCGAACCACGAGGTTGAATATTTTGTAGTTTGAGCGTAATTAGCTTGTTGGCAAAGAAGTACCAAGAGCAGTATGGCTGTTTTTTTCATCAAAGTGGCTTTCAAATTAGGCTGCAAAGATAGACAAATGAAAGTATAATCCGGTAAGGATAAGCCATTAATGTGTACCTGAAGTTTATCAGGCCATGGGTTTTTTCTTAATCATGCCACCCTTTACATCCTTGATACTGTGCATAACAACAAATGCGTCCTTATCAATTTTATCTACTTCCGACTTTAATTTTGAAAGCTCCAATCGGGTTATCAGCGTATAAACGATGTCTGTTTTTTTCAATTTTTCGCCCCTTTGTGCAAATCCTTTTTTACCATAATAGAGTGTGCAGCCTCTACCTAAATTTTCAATTATAGCAAGTCGTATTTCCTCGCTACGCTCCGAAATGATAGTAACGCCGATATATTCCTCAATGCCGGAAACAATAAAATCCACTGTTTTAGAAGCTGCCAGGTAAGTGAGTATGGCGTACAACGCTATTTCGATAGAAAACACATAGGCTGCTACCATAAAGATAAAAACGTTAAGTACCAGAATCACATCGGCAATGGTCATGGAGGTTTTACGCCCCGCAAATACCGCCAGAATTTCTGTTCCATCAATCACAGAACCACCTCTAATGGCTAAACCGATTCCTAAGCCCAGAAAAAATCCTCCAAATACTGCTATCAGCAATTTGTCATTGGTAATGGTTGGAAACGGCACAAAATGAACGGTGAGTGCCAGTAGCACTATGGCAACCAAACTTCTAAAAGCAAATTGTCGGTTAATAGTGGATAGTGCCAATATTATAAAAGGAATATTTAGCGCTACCAATAAATAGGAGAGGGGTATTTTTGTCAATTCACTAATTATAAGAGATATGCCAGTCACTCCTCCATCAATAAATGAGTTTGGCAAAAGAAATCCTTTTAACCCGAAGCTGGCTGAAATGATACCCAAAGCAATAAAACTCATTTCACGAACCAGTTTCCAAAAATCTTTTGATGTGTATTTTTGCTTTATAGATGTTTTATTTTTTAATTGTTTTATCATGCTTTCTAATTTTTCATTTTTACAAATATAGCGATTTTGTGTCAAAAAACCCGACTCTGTTTTTAATTTTTGTGTGTACTATACAGAACTTTAGATTTATTACATTTATTCCAAGCCCAAAATTATTTCCTACCTTTGCACTCCATTTTTAGAGTAAGTATGAAGATTTCGAACATAGAATTTCCCGATAAACCCCTTTTCCTGGCTCCCATGGAGGACGTTACCGATCCTGCTTTCCGTTTATTATGTAAACGTTTTGGCGTGGATATGGTTTACACCGAATTTATCTCGGCTGATGCTTTGATTCGGAGCGTGAAGCGTACCGAGCAAAAGCTAACCATTTATGATGAAGAACGTCCGGTTGCTATTCAATTATATGGTCGTGAAGCCGATGCTATGGCTGAAGCGGCACGAATAGCTGAAGAAGCTCGACCGGAAATTATTGATTTGAATTTCGGTTGTCCGGTAAAAAAAGTCGCAGGTAAAGGGGCAGGAGCAGGGCTACTTCGTGATATTCCGAAGATGCTTGAAATAACTTCTGCTGTGGTAAAAGCAGTTAATCTGCCTGTAACTGTCAAAACGCGACTTGGTTGGGATGAGGACAGTAAAGTCATTTTCGAATTGGCCGAGCGGCTACAGGATTGTGGTATTGCGGCTTTGGCCATTCACGGTCGTACTCGAGCTCAGATGTATAAAGGCGATGCTGACTGGACGTTAATTGGTGAAGTAAAGAACAATCCCCGCATGCATATACCTATTATCGGAAACGGCGATGTGACGACTCCTGAACGTGCGGCTGAATGCTTTGACCGTTATGGTGTCGATGCAGTGATGGTAGGCCGTGCATCTATCGGTCGTCCTTGGATTTTCGCCGAGATGAAACGTTTTTTCGAAACCGGCGAAAAAGTTCCGTTTCTGACTTTCGAAGAACAAAAGGATATTCTCAAAGAACACATCATTTCTTCTGTAAGATGGCTGGATATTGATGAGTTAACCCCCATCGAAACAGTATTTAATCAACGACTGAAAGGTATTATTCATAGCCGAAGACATTTAGCTTCCACACCTGTTTTCAAAGGAATTCCAAATTTCAAGGAAACTCGCATTGCTATGCTACGTGCAGATACCTTGAACGAATTATTTCAGATTATTGATTCTGTACATTCTCCATCAATGGAATAATATTAATTTGTTACTAAACAATTATTAAATTATTCTGTTTAATTTCTGTATAATTATAATATATTCAACAATTTATTTAATTTTGCAGTCTATAAATATTCAAATCATTTAATATGAACAAACTATTCATCCCAATTATTGCTTTAGCGCTTATGACAACAGCCTGCAATAGCAAAAAAGATGCTGCTAATGAAGCAGGTATCGATTTAGCTAACTTAGACACTACGATGTCTCCTAAAACCGATTTTTACAAGTTTGCTTGTGGCGGTTGGATGACAAAACATCCGCTTACTGGTGAGTATTCACGTTTCGGAAGTTTCGATTTATTAGCCGAAAACAACCGTAAGCAGCTAAGAGGTTTAATCGAAGAAATTTCTTCTAAATCTGCTGATGCGGGTACTGTTGAACAAAAAATTGGTGATTTATTCAATCTAGCAATGGATAGCACTAAATTAAATGCTGACGGATATACACCTCTTAAAGCTGACCTTGCAAAGATCGCTGCTGTAAAGCAAACGTCAGAATTTAGCAAATTGCTTCCAGAGTTATTATTGTCTGGATTGACTCCTTACTTCTCTGTTTATGTGGATGCTGATGCCATGAGTAGCAACGACAATTTAGTCCAAACTCATCAGGGTGGTATCAGTCTGGGTGAACGTGAGTATTACCTCGATAATGATGCACACACCAAAGAGATTCGCGATAAATACAAAATTCATGTTGCTAAAATGTTCCAGTTGGTTGGCTTCACTGCAGCCGATGCGCAAAAGAATGTGGAAGCGGTAATGACTATCGAAACCCGTTTAGCTAAAGCGGCTTATGACAATGTGAAATTACGTGATCCGCATGCTAATTACAATAAAATGTTGGTTGCTGATTTACAAAAACTGGTTCCTGTTATTGATTGGAATGTATATTTTGCAACACTTGGTTTGAAAAACACCAAAGATGTCAGTGTTTCTCAAAAGGAATCACTGATTGAGGTTGGAAAAATTATTGAAACCGAACCGTTAGCTACTCAAATTGCCTATTTACAATGGAAATTGATTGATGAATCGGCTGCGTATTTGAGTGATGCAATTTATGCTCAAAACTTCGATTTTTATGGTAAAACGCTTTCCGGTAAGAAAGAACACTCTCCACGTTGGAAACGTGCTGTAAGCAGTGTTGATGGTTCTCTAGGTGAAGCAGTTGGTCAAATGTATGTAAAGAAATATTTTCCTGCTGAAGCAAAAGAGCGTATGTTGAAACTCGTACACAACTTACAAGTTTCATTGGGCGAACGTATCAAAGCTTTACCTTGGATGGGCGACTCAACCAAAGTAAAAGCGATTGAGAAACTAAATTCGTTCTATGTAAAAATCGGTTATCCTGATAAATGGAGAGATTATTCAAAACTGGATATAAAAAAGGATTCGTATTTTGCCAATATACAACGTGCAAATCGTTTCGAAAGTGCATACATGTTCGCGAAAGCAGGAAAGAAAGTTGATAAATCTGAATGGCAAATGACACCTCAAACGGTGAATGCATATTACAATCCATCTACCAACGAAATTTGTTTCCCAGCCGGAATTCTACAATATCCTTTCTTTGATATGAAAGCTGATGACGCTTTCAATTATGGTGCAATTGGTGTTGTAATTGGACACGAAATGACACATGGTTTCGACGATCAGGGTTGTCAGTTCGACAAAGAAGGAAACCTCAAAAACTGGTGGACGGCTAATGATAAAAAACAATTTGATGCTCGCGCTAAAGTGATGGCTGACTTCTTTGATGCTATTGAAGTAGCTCCGGGGGTTCATGGAAACGGTAAATTTACGTTGGGCGAAAACATTGCTGATCATGGTGGATTGCAAGTTTCTTATCAAGCATTTAAAACTGCTACTAAAGATGCCCCACTTAAAGAGTTGAAAGGATTCACACCTGAGCAACGTTTCTTTATTTCTTATGCCAATGTATGGGCAGGAAACATTCGTCCTGAGCAAGTTTTAGTTCAAACTAAGTCTGACCCTCACTCGCTTGGTAAATGGCGCGTAAACGGCGCCCTACCACAAATTGGAGCATGGTATGAAGCCTTTGGTATTAAAGCGGCCGACAAGATGTTTGTGCCAGTAGAAAAAAGAGTTTCTATCTGGTAATATTCTTTGAAATTTTATACTAAATAGGCTGCTACAATTTATATGTAGCAGCCTATTTTCGTCTTAAACAGTACTCAACTTTAACCCCGAATATTTGTTTTTAGCCCTTTCGCTATTTTTTCATTTGTTTTTTATATCTGAAACCCCTTGTTGTGGTGTAGCATTTTAACTATCCATTCTTTTTGTAGGGCATTAGTTAGCTTACTTTCCGTTGGTAATTATAGAAAAAAACTCTTGTAGTCTCTATTAGCTTCTTTCTTTTTTCCTCAAACAAATCGTCTTTATACTCATTCTTACTCAATGTCATTATTTCACTAAATTCGTTCATCGCTTTGAGTATATCTTTTTGGCTATCTATTGGTCCGTTTAAAAGTATTTCTGTTTTCGATTTATAGAATAATACTTTCTCTACGTATTTGACTAGTTCTTCTTCTTCAATCAACCCTTTCACCTTAGGTTGAATAAAGGCTATATTCATCAAATAATTGGCTATGCTTAAGTGCACCTCATTTAGCCATTCTTGTCTGTTGTTGGCTCCAATAATCGTTCTTAAGTACTGTCGTTGCAATTCTAACGAATTATCCATTTTCTCCTGAAACTTTTTTTCGGGATTTTCCACTTGAACCCTTATCTTTTCAACGTTTGTTTGCCCTAATTTAAAAATTGATATTATGCAAATTAGCAGAGCTATAAAAAGTATCATTGCTATGCACCTCCACGGCAGACCGTCTTCGTAGCTAAGCTTCTTTTTGTTATCATTTATCTGACTTTGTTCCACCGCTGTTGTACGGCTGTTGCTCACTACGCGTGTTGTGTCATCTTTACGTATCGTATTTACTTTTCCCGTTTCAAATTCTTTTTCCATCCCGAAAACTGTTGACGAAAGGAGTAAAAGGACAAATAAGACTAGGTGAGATTTCATATAATTTCAGTTTCATTTTTTATGATTGCTAGCAATGCATTCTAAGGTATTAACGAGTGTATTATTTTTATGGTGCTACTTTCAATACGGGATCGCTCCAAGGTCCTTGTCCTGCCGAACCGACTGCTGTAACGCGAATCTGGTAAGCGGTTCCGGTTTGCAAACCACCTAATTCAGCTTTCGAACGGGTGGTAATCTGTGCATGTTTCCATTCCAGTACAGGGGCACTAACAGCAATTTCCACTGCATAACTTTTTGCTTTGGAAGATTTATCCCACGACAAGAATATTTCACCTGCATTGTTGCCAGCTGTTGCATTCACCGAAGTGATCTTATCCGGTAGTGTGGAGGGACTTTTTTCCTTTTGCACATCCATGCCCGCACTGAGTATAATGGCTTCATCTCCGTTGCTCACATTGTCTACGTAGGCTCCCATTTGAGTCATAATTCCATCAAAAATGCTTTCTTGTTGGTAAAGAATACTCAATTTCACCTGAACTATTTTACGAGCTGCCTCCACATCATCTGAAGCTGCTGCCATGTTAGCGGTTGCTGTTTTCAGCGTATCTAGGGTCGGATTTGGACTTTCAAAATATTGATTACCGCTCATATTTGTGTCCACTTTGTTTCCTAATGCTGTTTTTTCTGCAGTGTTTTTCTTGCTCAATTCTAATTTTACTTTTGCCATAGCGTTATAAAATTTAAAGATTAATGAATGGATTTAATTTATTTTGGGTCATTTTTCTGAAATCTTAGCTAAGATTTTCATTTTCTTAGCTCATTTTTGAATCATCTTAGCTAATAGTGAGCGATTCTTAGCTTATTTTTGATTGATCTTAGCTAACACCTGTGCTTTCTTACGTCATTTCAACCAATTCTTAGCTAAGAATATCCAAATCTTATATCATTTTTATTTCATCTTAGCTAATATGGGCTCTATCTGATGTCATTTCTGATCAATCTTAGCTATGTTTATCTCAATCTTATATCATTTTTCTATTTTCTTGGGTCATTTTTGCTAAATCTAAGCTATGATTTACGAAAACGTACCCAGAATTTTATAAGTAATAGCTACAACTTTATTTTTCTCAATTCAAATTAATGAATATATACCCTTAATTATGAATTATGGAGCAAAAATATTCAAAGGTTTACAATAGGTTTTTATCAAATTGCACATAATTGAGTTGTCAAATTGATAAAATCTGAATTTTAGATTGAATAGTAAAGAATGATGGGAAATTTTTGAGAATAAATTTGGCAATATGGTCTTATACTTGGGGATTCTTTTTTTGTGCTTTCAGCCACTCTGTTGGAGTTTGATTGCATAGCTGTCTGAATTGGCGGGTAAAGTTCGACTGCTCACTGAAACCGCATTGTAGTGAGATTTCTGCAAGGCTAAGTTTAGGTTTTTCAGTGAGTAATTCTTTGGCGTATTCAATGCGCAGACTGTTGATAAACTCATTGAAGGTCAATACTTCAATCTTGTTCAATTGGCTTGAAAACGTGGTGCGGTTGGTGTGAAATATTAGGGCCATATCATTCACTGTAACCCCAGGTTGGAGGTATAGTTGTTGATCAATGATGCGACTTTTAGCGTCAGTCCAGCTAAATCCGCTGCTCTTTTTTTCCGCTTTGTCTTTATTTTCTTTGAGCCCATTCGTTGCTGGATCTTTGACTAATTCAGGGTGTAGCTTTATGAATATGTTTTTGTATTGCATATACATAATGGCAAACAAGAAGTAGTAAATGGCAAAGATGGTAATGAAAATAATAGCGGGCACATAATCTTTAAATAACCGGGGAACCAGTGATGTAATACCTATGAGTACAGCAAAATAAAGACTCTTTTTTACCCATTTTGGTTTCAACTGAATAGAGTCGGAATAATTGTGTTTCTGACGGTTTGTATATCGTCTCGACAATTTTTTCAGCAACACTGTGTAAAATACGATTTGGTATGTATTAAATACCATAAGTAAAAGGCGGATAAACACAGCTGGTTGTAATAAATGAGAGATCAAATTTGGAATGGAGTCACAAATCGGATCGCCGAACAATATGACACTCAATACATAAGCTATTGTAAGGATTGATAACGGAATTATGTTATAAATGAGGAATTTTCTTCGAGCAAAACTTCTCGGGCTATATAGCGATACCAGAGCGTAAGCCATAATTAGCCCTTGAGATGCACATATGAGTAATATGGGGAATGGGAATACATCTTCGGGGCAATTTCTGAGGTTCAGAAATACCTGACAAAACACAAGAAGAGACAATATCAGGTAATCGACAGATAAGATGCGCACCGATATGCGATATGTTTTTACTGTTTCGCTCTCCGGCATATTAAAAACCATCAGCGTTAAGCCCATCAGTAAACACACCAGACCCCAAATGAAGGTAACGATAGAGTGAAATTGTTCTATAGGAATGCAGGTTTCTGAATTCATATTTGTAAACAATCAGTTATACTTTATATACTTGTAATCTATTTACTTAAGAAAAAACCGGCTAACTCTGGGTTAAATTTCTGACACCAAACAAAGCCAGACTAAACGGGGGACAAACAATGTTATTTAGTTGCGCTAAATTAAGACATTTTTTTTATTTTCCAAAAAGTATTTAGCAATAATATATTCAGATAAACCTTATTTCAATATCTAAGATATCATTTCTACAATCATAATTTATCTTTAGCTTCATCAGCCTACTGAAAAAAAATAAGGCAGAACCTCATCGTCTGCCTTATTCTTTTTTCGGTTATATTGCTTTTTGCTGTCCATAACCTTTCGATAATTAATCGATTTCCCATGTTCTCTAATTTCCTCGTCTCGACTTTGCTTTCTGGCCGATTTTACCTGCTCCATTATAGAGCTTTTCTTTTTTTGCTTCATTTTTTTAAATTTTTTGATTTTATCAATTCTATTGAATAATTATTTGTCTTTTCCCATTTTCTATTTCTTCAATATTTACATTTACTAAACTGTCGGGTAGGAGTGGAGCAATATTTTCCGACCACTCGATAAAACATAAATTTCCACTGTATAAATATTCTTCAGCTCCAAGATCGATTGCTTCTTGTATTTTGTTTATTCGATAGCAATCGAAATGATAAATTATTCTCCCATCTGCAGCTTCATATTCATTCACTATTGAAAACGTTGGTGAGTTAATTGTTTCTTTAACACCCATCACTTCACATATCGCTTTTATGAATGTAGTTTTGCCTGCACCCATTTTTCCATTAAATGCAAATATTTTTTTGTCGCCTATTTCCTCTAAGAATTTTTTGGCTGTAGCGTGAATTTCTTCTATTGAATTTATTGTTAACATGTATGTTTGATAATGTTTGTAAATTGTCTATTTTTTTATTTTGTGGTCTAATTTAGTGCTTTGAGAGCGCCATATTTCCTTGCAAAGGTACTATTCTTCCGTAATATTCAAATCTCAGGGCATCTCTTTTGCATTAAAATAGCTATAAATTATTGAAGCCCTGCTGCTTGTCACTACTTTTTCTAACTCTTCAAGTTCCGCGCTTTTAATTCGTTTTACGCTCTTGAAATGCTTTATTAGATCGTTCTTTGTCTTTTCACCTATTCCGACTATAGAATCGAGTTCTGAAGCAATCTGATCCTTACTTCTCTTGTCACGATGAAATGTGATGGCGAACCTATGTACTTCATCTTGCATCGAAGCAAGTAATTTAAAAAGTTGCTCAGTTGGTTTTAGCCCTATTTCTTTTGGAGGAAAACCGAACAGTAATTCACGTGTATTATGTTTGTTATCTTTTGCTAGCCCCGCAATTGGAATTGCTAAATTTAACTCTTCTTCGATAACTTGTCTAATGACTTCCATTTGTCCTATACCACCGTCAGCAATTATCAAATCGGGTAGGGGAGCTTCTTCATTTATTAGTCTGGTATATCTTCGTCTGACTACTTCTTTCATTGAAGCATAATCATCAGGTCCTGTGACAGTCTTAATATTGTATTTCCGGTAGTCTTTTTTCGATGGTTTTCCTTTTTTAAAAACTACACATGCTGCTACTGCATTTGTGCCCGAAATATTAGAGTTATCAAAGCACTCAATTGTCATTGGAGGTTTAGCCATTTGTAATTTATCCTGAATATCTTTAAGCAATTTAACATTTCTTTGATCAGGATTAAGCTTTTCTGCATGTTTTAATTTGTCGAGCTTGAATTGACGCACATTTTGAACTGAAAGATCTAATAATTTCTTCCTATCCCCTCTTTGAGGAATGTTAATTGTTGCTCCTTTTATTGGATAGTTTATTTCAAATGGTACGATTATCTCTTTTGAATTACTCTTGAATCGCTCTCTTAATTCTACGATAGCCATGGCTAAGATTTCTTCTTTATCTTCTTCAAGTCTTTTTTTATACTCAATAGTGTAGCCTTGAATAATTGAACCTTTGGAAATTCGGAGTATATTTATGAAGGCAGAATTCTCATTTTCATCGTACGCAAACACATCCGTGTTTTCTAAAATTGTATTCGAAATTATCGATTTCGATTTATAGTTTTCGATGAGTTCATATTTTTGCTTGATCAAGTGAGCTTCTTCAAATTTATATTCCGAAGCTAATTGTTGCATTTGATTCAAAAGTATTTTGCTTATTTCATTTGCGTCACCCTGGATAATTTGCCTAACTTGATCAATTGTTTTCAAATAATCTTCTTCGCTTTCTTTTCCCTCACAACCACCTTTACATTTTTTTATATGATACTGTAAACACACTTTAAATTTATTTGCTCTGATATTTTCTTTCGTCAAAACTAATTTACATGTTCGGATAGGGTAGAGGTTATGTACAATTTCCAGCAATGAATTTATGGTGTAGTTTGAACTGTACGGACCAAAATATGTACCCCCGTTTTTATATACATTTCTTGTTTTAAATATTCTAGGAAATGGTTCATTAGTTATGCAAATGCTGGGATATGTTTTTCCATCTTTCAATAAAACATTGTATCGTGGTTGATATTGTTTTATTAAATTATTTTCCAAAAGTAAAGCGTCTTCTTCGGTTTCAACGACTATATATTTCAGAGACGAAATGTTTTTTACCAATACATTTGTTTTACCTTGTTCATGAATTTTATTGAAGTAGGAGCTAACTCTTTTCTTCAGGTTTTTCGCCTTGCCAACATAAATAATTTCTTCGGCTGAATTGAAATACTGGTACACTCCAGGTTTATCCGGGAGTGAATCAATCATGTTTTTCAATATTGTTTCTATTTTCATACCTTAGATTTATTCTTGTTCCACGTGGAACATTTACAATTTACATATATGTTTCACGTGGAACATTTATTGGTGAAATCGCTGTTTTTCTGCTGTTTCCATGCTTATCTACCCAATAAAACAAGGATAATGTTCACATCGCTGGGTGAAATGCCGGGAATTCTGCTCGCTTGTCCTATGGTTTCAGGGTCGATTTTGGCGAGCTTTTGGCGAGCTTCTGTTGATAATGATTGTACCGAAGCGTAATCAATTCGTCCACGAATGCTTATGTTTTCGAGTCGCTGCAGCTTTTCTGCGATTAATTTTTCACGAATTATGTAGCCTTCGTACTTCAAAAGGACTTCAGTTGCTTCGATTATTTCTTCAGTTTTCGATTGAATTGAGTCGATTTCGGCTTGTAGGGCGGGCACCGCTTTCGCCAAATTGGCAATTCCAAGTTGGGGGCGGAGCACTAAATCTGATAATTTACAACCATGCTTCAGCTCTGACGAATTGCGTGTACCCAGAAAATCATTTATATCGTTAGGTTTTATAGACGTGTTTTTGATGAAATTGGTGAGCTTTTCTTGTACGTTTTTCTTTTCTTGAAGTTGATCAAAACGATTTTTTGTGGCTAATCCAATGGCATACCCTTTTTCAGTTAGGCGCATATCTGCATCATCTTGGCGTAAAAGTAAGCGATATTCTGCTCGGGAAGTAAACATCCGGTAGGGTTCATCCACACCTTTTGTAACTAAATCGTCAATAAGAACACCTATGTACGCTTCGTTTCTGCCCAGTGTAAACTCGTTTCCACCATGGCAATTTATATGTGCATTGATACCAGCTATCAAACCCTGACCACCTGCTTCTTCGTATCCGGTGGTTCCGTTTATCTGTCCGGCAAAGAATAAGTTTTTAATTCGCTTCGTTTCTAAGGTGTGTTTTAATTGAGTAGGGTCAAAAAAATCGTATTCAATTGCGTATCCCGGGCGATAGAGTTGTGCATTCTCTAGTCCAACGATAGTTTGTATTGCATTAATTTGTGTTTGAAGTGGGAGGGATGAAGAAAAACCATTGATGTAAAACTCTTGCGAATCGACACCTTCGGGCTCCAAAAATAATTGGTGCGATAATTTATCAGCAAAAGTTACGATTTTTGTTTCAATACTTGGGCAATATCGCGGACCAATACTCTGAATTTGACCGTTGAAAAGCGGCGAAAATTCAAGACCTTTTCTTATTTCATCGTGTGTTTTTTCATTTGTGTTGGTAATCCAGCAACTCATTTGTTTCAATTCTCGTTTAGATTCTTCGAGAAATGAGAACTTATGAAAATCATTTTCGCCCTCTTGTTCTACTAATTTGCTGAAATCAATACTTCTTCCATCGATCCTACAAGGTGTTCCCGTCTTCATTCTATCGGTAGAAAAGCCGATGGATTGGAGTTGTTCTGTCAATCCAAATGATGCTGGTTCGGATATTCTTCCGCCTATCTGTTGATTTTTTCCTATATGAAGTAAGCCACTTAGGAAGGTTCCTGCGGTGAGAACGACAGATTTTGCTTTAAAAGTAACTCCAAGAGCCGATTTTAATCCAACCACGGTTCCATTCTCAATAACTAATTCTTTTACCGTATCTTGCCAAATATTCAAATTATTAGTGTTGGAAACGGTCTTTATCCATTGTTGTATAAATTCATGACGATCGCTTTGAGAGCGTGGACTCCACATAGCAGGACCTTTAGAGCGATTCAACATTCTGAATTGAATAGCACTTCTATCAGTTACTATCCCCATGTGACCTCCTAATGCGTCGATTTCACGGACTATTTGTCCTTTTGCAATACCACCGACGGCGGGATTGCAACTCATTTGTCCAATTTTATTCATATCCATAGTTATGAGTAGGGTTTTGGAACCCATATTGGCAGCCGCTGTTGCTGCTTCACATCCTGCATGACCGGCGCCAATCACGATCACATCGTACTTAAAATCCATCTTATCTAGTAATTTATTGTTCTTATTTGAAATTCTACTCTAAACCCTAAGCAAATTGTGTTACTTGTAAAGGGCTGCAAAGTTACTCAATTGTTGCCACTTACACCCTCTTTATGGAGCTTATCAAGCGTTTTACTGTTTAGATCAGCAATTTTTAAATAATATTATCTTGTTTTGGCGTAGGTTAGATTTATTTCAAAATGCTTGAAAAAACAAATTCAAATCTACTTTTTCATTTTGATTTAACTTCTTACGAATGCGATATATCGCTTTTCGAATCGCCTCATAGCTCGAATAGTTGATAATTGCAATTTCTTTTGTCGATAATCCAAGTTTAAAGAAGGCGCAAAGTCTTTGCTCACCATTACTTAGGTCTGGAAACTCGTTGTTAAGTTTATTGTAAAATTCACTATTTAACTCTGTAAATCTTTTTTCAAACATATCCCAATTTATTGAACTTGATATGTTTTCATA
>Ga0302170_10000337_pt1 | contig 18952 bp, 19 predicted proteins | sample I_Fen_N2_1_FD_193492 | JGI IMG/M metagenome (GOLD analysis project Ga0302170, IMG submission 193492) | Peat permafrost microbial communities from Stordalen Mire near Abisko, Sweden - I_Fen_N2_1 | ecosystem: Environmental > Terrestrial > Soil > Wetlands > Permafrost | place: Sweden: Abisko...
CGTGAGAGAGAGCGTTTAAGATCGGCTCTATAAGATCTAATTTATCAAATGTCATAAAATAATAGCGTATTCGTTCTCTTTCACAAACTTTTCATTATATCCCGACGAAATACGATTTTGTGCAAAGATACGGAAAATAAACGAGGGAATCAAAAAAGACACATTGATAGCCCTTTCCAGACGCTTCTATTTGCATACACATGTTCATTTTCAATTATTCATTAAATTAATCTCTGAAGTCTGTTTCCGTGCACACGACAACTGCATTTGTGCAAAATTTAAAGTTTTTTAAGCATAAAAATTGATATAATAAGGATGCTGACCAATATAAATCCTTATTTTTGTAGCGTTGAAAACAAAATTGGAATTTAGAAAAGCTACTATCATAGCATTATTTATCAGTTTGTAATTTACAATTTTCAGCTTCCATTTCACTTGAAATGGAAAAACAATAAAAACCTCGAATCACTTGAAATCTGATCACCCACATAAAATCTCCATAGGGAGAGGTACATTTGCATCCCCGTAAATGCAGCTCCCTAAATTGACTCTTCTGTAGGAAATAATAGAAAATATTATTTCTCCAACAAATCAGCCAAACACATCCGATAATTTTACCACGTGTAAAAGGCATATTCATCATATGCTTCCTATCCAGCAAAAATCAGGTCTTTAAATGTATAGAAAAAAAGTTGCATGAGAGCTTTCTCTATCAACAAAAATACTATCAGTTAACAAAATTGTCGGATAAACATAATGAGTTCATCTTTAGAAAAGCTTATTATTTACATAATTACGTTTCAATTTTCCATTTCGATATAGACTAAATTAAAATCATAGAATAATCAAAATTATAAAAGGAGGAAAATAATGAGTAATGCTGATACCGTTTCAACGGATATTTTAATTATTGGAGGCGGACCTTCCGGTTTGGCAACTTCCATTCATTTAGCAGACATCTTAAAGCAGAATGGCTCAACGCACAGAATTTTACTTATAGAAAAAGGAAGTTCTATCGGAAGCCATATTCTATCGGGTGCTGTAATTAAACCGGAAGTTTTCAAGCAATTACTGCCGGATGTAGAATTCTCCGACATCCCGTTTAATGCCAAAGTAATAAAGGATTCAACGGTATTATTAAGCGAAAATGGTGCGTTTACACTGCCGGTACATGTGCCTTACATGAACAACGCAGGGAACTATACCGCTTCATTAGGACAGATTTGTCGGTTTCTGGCACAAAAAGCCGAAGAAAAAGGTGTTGAAATTTATACCGGATTTGCAGTTGATGAAATTTTGTACGAGAATGGAAAAGTAATCGGTGCCAAAACCATTGATACCGGAGTGGATCATCATGGTAACAAGCAGGAAAATTTTCAGGCAGGAACGCGTATTGAAGCAAAACTCACCATATTTGCCGAAGGCACACGTGGCAGTCTGGCCAAAAAGCTGATACAGCAATATGATTTAGAGAAAGATAAAAACTGCCAGATATATTCGTTAGGAATTAAAGAACTTTGGAGCGTGCCCGAAGGAAACATCAAACCCGGTGAGGTATATCACACTATGGGCTACCCGTTGAATCTGAAAGAATTCGGAGGTGGATTTGTGTACGGATTAAATGACAACAAAGTAGCAGTAGGATTAGTCATCGGACTCGAATACGAAGATCCTACTTTCGATGCTCACAGTGCTTTTCAAGTATGGAAAACAAATCCGTTCATAGCTAAATTTCTGAAAGGTGGAAAACTGGTGGAATACGGTGCAAAAACATTGCCCGAAGGCGGTTATTACTCTATTCCTAAATTATACACTGACAATGCTTTAATTGTAGGTGACAGCGCCGGATTGGTGGCCATGCCTGCTTTAAAAGGAGTACATTTAGCCATAACCTCCGGTATGCTGGCGGCTAAAACTGCAGCGGATGCTTTGATAAAAAATGATTTTTCCGAAAAAACACTTTCTGCCTACGAAGCATCCATTAAAGAAAGTGTAATTTATAAAGATTTATATCCTGTTCGGAACTTCAGACAAGGATTTTCAAAAGGATTAATCGCAGGTGCATTCCATTTCGGAACACAACTGATAACCGGAGGAGCAGGCTTCAGTGGTCAACTGAAAACCCATCTGGATAAAGACGCGACCAAAACGCTCGCCGAATTTAAAGGTAAGCCATTCAAAGAAAGATTTAAAGGAAAACTTGAATTTGATAAAGTATTGACATTTGATAAAGTTACAGATGTCTATTTCTCAGGAGTTAATCACGATGAACAACAAGTTCCGCACGTGAAGGTAAACAACCCCGAGTCATTTAACGCCATCAACATCAAACAGTACGGTGCTCCGTGCCAGTTCTTCTGCTCATCCGAAGTGTATGAACTTCATACGGACAAAAACGGACATCAGGAATTGCGCATACATGCCGAAAACTGCATGCACTGTAAAACCTGCGACATAAAAACTCCCGGTGATGGCATTACCTGGTCGGTACCCAATGGCGGTAATGGTCCTGATTTTCAAAACATGTGATTAATTCATAATTATTAATTCATAATTCATAATTAAAGAAATGGCTCTTACAATTATAAGTTTAATAAAACAAGTTCCACTCGCCACAGAAATGCGAATGGGAGAAGATGGCTTAATGGATAGAACGAAAGCAAAATCGATCATTAACATCGATTGTCAGTTTGGTCTTGAAGCCGGATTACAACTCAAAAAACAATATCCTGATGCAAGGCTTATTGCCTGCTCTATGGGACCGGGTTCGTTCGAAGTAGCTTTGCGCACCGCCATCTCGATGGGTTACGACGATGCATATCTGCTTTCCGACCGTAAACTCGGAGGTAGTGATACCTATGCTACCGGACTGGCTATATCAACTATGTTGAAACACCTCGGCTTTTCGAAAGACTCTAAAGAACCATTTATAATTCTGGCAGGTCGTCAGACAAGCGATGGCGATACGGCACACGTTCCCTCACAGGTGGCAGAATCTTTAGGCATTCCACAGGCAACATTTGTGGAAACCGTTAAAGCAGACGGAGAAGGCAATGTCATCGCTAAGCGTATTATCGAAGGTGGATATCAGATGATGAAGCTACCAATGCCGTGTACCATTTCATTGACTCCAACGGGCATTCCTCCCCGCAAACCATCACTGACCGGAGCTATTAAAGCACGTAACGCCAAAATCACAGTTTTCGGCATTGATGATATCGGGCTGGGAACAGAAAAAATCGGATTGAGCGGATCACCTACCATCGTTGCCGGTGTAGTAAATATCGTGAGCGAACGTGCTCCTATTATCATGTCGCAGGGAAGCAATGAGACTGCATTAGTTGACAGTTTAATAGCCAATTACAATAAAGGAGCTAATATACTGGAGAAAAAAGAAGCCGCTGAAAAGAAAGTTTCGGAGAAACCTGAATTTCCATTCTACGATAACCGCAACGGTGCTAAAGGTATTATTACATGGGCAGAATTGGCAAACGGAAAAATTGCACGTCCATCGCTGGAGCTGCTAACTCCCGCACGCCATTTAGCTGATCAGTTAGGTGAAGATACCAAAATAATGACCCTGCTGATTGGAAAAAATGTAAAAGATCAGGCTCAGATTCTGTTCGATCATGGTTCTGACGAAGTTATTATTGTAGAAGACGATAAACTCGAAGAATATCTGGTGCTACCTTTTTCCAGCATTTTTGAACAGGTAATAAAAGAAAGAAATCCCGAGATTGCCCTTTTTGCAGCTACGACATCGGGTAGAGAACTTGCGCCCCGTATCGGGATGAAAACCGGTAGCGGTGTAACAGCAGATTGTACCGGGCTGGAAATAGGAGAATACGTAAACCGCAAAGAAAAGGTTATCAATAAACCTATTTTGCACTCACGTCGTCCTACTTACGGTGAAAGCAAACTGGCAACCATACTTGGGTTTGTGTACCCACAAATTTCAACTGCACGTGCCGGAACCTTTGAAGTACCTGCCAAGGTGGAAGGAAGAACAGGAGTTATTTCAACTTTTGCCCCTAAGCTCACAAAAGATGAATTTAAGGTTGAGATACTGCAAACTGTCCGTGGTGAGGGTAACTCTGTAAACCTGTTCGATGCTGATGTCATTGTTTCAGGTGGACGCGGGACTACAAGTGACGGACTGGAATTGATCAAAAAACTAGCCGATGAACTCAAAGCACAAGGCGTGAAAGCCGAATGGGCATGTAGCCGTGTGGTGGTGGACGAAGGTTTCTCAGAATATGCCCGCCAGGTAGGTCAAACAGGTAAAACAGTACGTCCTAAATTGTATATCAGTGTTGGGATATCGGGTGCAATTCAGCATATTGCCGGAATGAAAGAATCCGAAAAAATTATTGCGATTGATCATAACCCCAAAGCATCGATATTCCATTTTGCCGACTTTGGTATTGTGGGCGAATATACCGATATTATACCGGAACTCACAGAACGTGTAAAGGCCGGATTTACCTTTGGAATAGAACCTGCAAAGAACTAATTCTGCACACAAATACAAGCAGGGCTTAATTGTTTATGCAAAAAATAAGAGGGAAAACCAATGGCTTTCCCTCTTATTATATCCGCATGTACCAAAATTACATATTCATCCTGTTGAGTTTTACGCTCCAGGCAACCCAGTCAACTACATTCGTAGCAAAATAAACTTGACGTAATGAGAGGAACAACGAACGAACATCTGTGATCGTAGAACCTAACAGTTGATTAACCGTAGTGCTTGTTCCATCATCGAAGGTTATTTGTAAATCCCTGTTATGACCTATTACGCTAAACTCTGTCGAATCATCTTTGCTACCCGAATCAATAATTTTCACCACAGCTTTCGTTTGCAGCACGCCTCCTAAATAAACTTTGGCGCTATCCAGACCATTGTTACCGTGCGTAGGAGTTCTTATAATCTGGACATTTCCGATTGTCAATGAATACTGTTTTTCGCGATGGCGACTGGCCGAATCTTTGATAGCTGTGAATTTCTCTTCAAACAACGTTGCACCGCCTTTGGAGATATTGTAAACCGATAAAATGGTATCACCGGTTGAATACTTCAATTTAGCATCATACCCATTAGCAAAGGTAAATGCCGATGCAAAATTCTGACCTTCTGATTTATTTCTTGACGATTGAACTGTTAGAGAACCTATACTGACATTTTTAACCGTAATGGTAGAAGCCAGATTATAGTTCCAGAGATAACGTCCGAACACATAATTATACTTCGAAACATCAATTACATAATCATTCACCAGAGTAGTATCGGCCGGAGCGTACAAAAGCAATAGTTTGGGATGTTTTATCTTTGCCTCGGGCATACGTACAATAAAATCAGAGCTGGTGCCGGTTTTTGCAAAGAAATTAAACAATAGCGGACTCCATTTTTTGTACTTGGCCGCTTTATAGTCATAAACACCGGCTATTTGAGCCAGCGTAATTGAATCCGTTGCAGGAGTTACAACTGTTGATGCTGTAACAGATGATTTTACCATACTAGGAGACGTAGCCAAATCGGAATTGGTCAATATGCCATAACCTGAAGAAGAGGTTATTGAGTTTACAGCTGTAGATAGTTCCTGCGCATTAGCAGTTATAGAGGTTTTCAAAGACTGATTACCTAATCCGTCCTGAGAGGTGCAACTCCATGTTATGAAACTAAATAAAGCTAGAGCTAAGTAAATACCTTTTGTTTTCATAATCTATTAATTGAGTGTTATTAAACTATTATTTTGTTTTTCATTTAAAACAGCAATTCACACACATTATTATAGTGCAATCATAGATTATAACAACTTTTACATCAAATGTATTTTAGCTCATTCAGCATTTTTAAAAGTTTAGTAACGGTATTCACAAGAATTAAACACTGGCTTTCCTGTTTTAATATTTTGTAAACCTACACGATATCATCATCTTCTTCATTTTCAATATGGCTTATTTCTTCCGGCTCTGCATGGATATAAACTTCGCTGCGTACGACTCTGGCTTTTATCTCCTTTTCAATTTTGTCGCACACTTCATGCACATCGCGCAGGCTTAAATCGGGGTCAAAGTGAACATTGAACTTGATAAAGGTATCAGCACCGGCAGTACGAGCCTTCAATCCGTGAAATTTCAATACTTCCGGAAAGCTTTTCAATACTTCGTGTACAATTATTGTAGTATTTTGCGGCGATTTGTCCAGCAAAACATCCACGGCCTTTCTTCCCAGCTGATATGAAACATATAACACAATGACAGCTACAAACAAAGCGGCTACAGCATCAGCGGCATACCAACCAAGAAACTGGTAGGCTATCAGTCCGAACAACACCACTGTTGAGCTCCATATATCTGTAGAAAAATGCAATGCGTCAGCTTCAAGTGCCTGACTATTGTGTTTCTTTGCCACCCTCGATAAAGCCCTGGAGCGAGAGTAATCAATAACAATGGAGCTGATTACCACAATATAACTCCACACACTTACTTCTATGTGAGTATTGCCCGAAACAAGGCGATGAATAGCTTCATATATAATCCATACACAGGTAACGAGCAATAATAGTGTTTCGATAAAAGCAGATAAATTCTCTACTTTGCCATGCCCGTAATTGTGGTATTTGTCGGCAGGCTTATCCGAAACCCGCACTGAAAAATAGGTAATCATAGCGGCTACCATATCCAGCGCCGAATGAAGTGCTTCGGACAATATACCTAAACTACCGGTCAATAATCCTACTATTAATTTAAAGCCGGTTATAAATACAGCTGCCAGCACTGACACTAGTGCCACACTCTTCTTTTCTGTAATCATGATACATGTTTTATTGCTGTGAAAATTTATTCAAAAATACGCAAAGTATTTATTATCCTGTCAGAAATACACGCCAAGTTATTAGGATGCATCTAATTTAGAATGATACAAATTAACTCCAAAAAAAGCAGAGCTTATACATCCGTCTGTATAAGCTCTGTTTGTGTCGTATTGTATCCTGTATTTAAACTGTTTTCTTTTTTCTGAATTTATTGTAATCAATATAGTATAATACTTTCAGCGATATACTGTTTTTCTGGTTCAGCCAGGTGTTGTGCAGATTGTTCCAATAATTATTATTGAATACATTCTGATCGGCATAAGCCGAATTTTTCCAGGCGCAAATCAACTCCGAACCAGGTGCAAAGTTCCATCTAAAACTCATATCCACCGTAAAAGCATTGTAGTTTTGATCTTTACTTTCATTATAAGACGGGTTGTCAGTGAGCGAACCATCCGACTGAAGTAAGTAAAACGACTTGTTATTGGCACCCGACCAATAATGACGAGCCCTTAGACTCAAACTGGCTTTGTTGCTGAGGATATACGATGTTGAAAAAACATTTTCCAGCGAATTTACATTGCGTCGGGCAAAAATAATCGAATCATTTGCAGAGTTCTTATCCACAAAACCTTTTTCGTTTGTGGAGTTATAGAAGCTGATCATATAACTTAACTGGAATCGTTTTCCAATACGAAGCGTAGTCTGAAAATCACCAAAATTAGAGTATTGACTTACTGAAGGTTGTCCACCGTGTCCATAATGAAAGTAAAAATTCAATGGTTTTCGTTCATCCGTACTCAGATTTATATTGAAGCTATATTCACGAGGTCTTTTATAAAATCTGCCAGATACACGCGGTTCATAATAATCATAAACATCAGTATCATATCTTCCATTTACATTCAGCCAATAATTGTTTTTAAATTGTGCATTACCATAATACCCCAGCTCATTACAATACAGAGTATTCGGGTTGAACATTCTGATATAATCCCAGTAAAGGAAGCTGTTCACCTCCCTGAAAATTCCGAATGGTTCGGTCTTCATAGCACGGACATAAACCTCCGTTGTCTTCTGATTATTACGCTGAAGATAGCCCAAATCGTTAGGATTATACTTATCGGTATATAGGTCCTGATACATGCCGTATTGGAAACTTCCTTTATTTTTGGACAAGGACAGATAACCGTAATATCCTGTCTCACGAATACTGTCGCCCCGATAACTAACAGCTCCCTTCCCTTTCAATGCAAAGGTTTTCGATTTATCACGGAGCTGAAACTCTGTTGCACTGACGTTGGCCCTGAACGGACTGCCAAACATATAAACGTTGGTATTGATAAGGCTTACATAGGAATTATTTTTCAGCGATTTATCCACCACCATTACATTATAATTGGTGAAAGGCTGTACACTTACATCGTGCGTTAATCCGGTCAGAGTATCCTTTACTGTAGCATTCGACTGTAATGACATAGCATTCAGAACACCTATACCCCACCCGTCTTTAGTTCGTCCGGATATTTTGGTTGCATTCACCAGTTGTGTTTCACCGGGGTTGTAATCTACTATTTCATGATCTTTCAGATTATCCCCGGCCGAAAACATGGGAGAAGCACCAATACGTCGCGAATAAAAAATATTGCCCCGCTGAAAAAGCTCGGTCCCTTCGTTGAAAAATTGTCTCTTCTCGCTATAGTAAAGTTCATAAGGCGAAAGGTTCAGTTTTTTATCATCAGACTGAATTTGCCCAAAGTCAGGTACAAGCATCATATCCAGTGTAAAACTTTCATTTATTCCGTATTTCAAATCCAGCCCACCCTTGTATAAAAAATTGGAAGGAGATGTACTGCTTTTAGGCTCAAAATAAGTTGCCAGGTATGGGCTCAGCGATAGTCTCAGGGGTGGTTTCACATCCTTTATTCCGGTAAGCTGCCCTTCCTGATGAATAAAACCGGATACTTTCCGGTCAATAAAGCTCCATGAATTATTAGAATTATATCGACGGATATTTCTAAACATATTTAATCCCCAGGTACTGCCCGACTTTTCTGAAAAGCGGAGTTCCGAAAAAGGGATACGCATCTCTACTGTCCAGCCTTTGTCCGTAACACGGGTTTTACTTTCCCATACAGCATTCCAGTTCGTATCTTCATTATCGCCGTCGCTTTTAATTGCTTTCAAATCCACCTGAACACCCGATGGAGTAATAAAAAATCCATAGGCCAGTTGCCCCTGATTGTACGGGTCGATATAAACTCCAAAATAATCGGACATACCCATATCATCACGTTCAGTCAGGATATTAAAAATACTGTCGGGCTTGCTGTCGTAAAGCATTGCTCCAACATAAATGGCCGATTGATCGTAAAAAAAGTAAGCCTCAGTAGGTTCCATGGCGGGCTTACCGTTATAGGGTTGGATTTGAAGAAAACCGCCGGTTGGTTTATGTTGGCTATAAACCTCCTCATCCAGTATTCCGTCAATGATAATGGGTTTCGTAATTCGAATGGCTTCTACGCTTTTCTTTTCTTGTGCAGATACATAGTTCAGACATAAAAGGAGTAAGAAAACAGCTTTAAACTGGTGCTTCATAGTTATATTTAAAGGATTAATCTAGCGAAATAATACATACAATCAAATCAATACAGAAATTTCTAAAAATATGTCAATGCAAAAATAGTCTTTGCTTTCAAAATATTAACTCATTAAACAGTTAAATAAATACAACGCATTGAAAACTGCAACAACTAATAGCATCGAACACAGGTTTGACATAACCCTTTATAAATTTGTTATTATAGATTTTCGGTTATGTATATTGGTTCGGGCTTTAAATATCTGTTTATTTATTAAGACGACACTGAGTGAAAAATATTACAGCAACATCGAAAAAAAAATGATATTTAGAGTAAACAAACAAGAAATACCTGAATAAGGTTAGTTCCCTAATCAACAAAGAAGCAGAATATTTACAAAATAATTAACACCGAATAAATTAAACGACAAATAATCATTGATTGACAGAATTAAAACTAAAAGAATTCGTAAATTTGCACCATCGTTTGAAACGATTTTTTTCGAAGGAAAAAAACTATAAAAAACAAACTGTTATTTAGTAATGAAAGGACAAGAAGAGTTGCTTAAAGAGACTTTAAACACCAGCAATAAACCCAAAATTTACTCCCATAAAGTGATATGGGGTTTTTCTATTTTATTTTCATCTATTTTCGGAGGGGTATTGCTTATGCAAAACCTGCGGGATATCGGCAAGAAAAAAGAGGCAAACATCGTACTATCTGCTTCGGTAGTTTATACCATTATTACCTTTATCGTGGTTAACATTCCCGAAAAATCCATTTCGTCGCTCACCATGGCGTTCAACTTTGTAGGGGGTTACGTGCTGTCAGAGTATTTTTTTAAAAACTACATACATGAAGCTGAGCTTTATCCCCGGAAAAAAATATGGAAACCCTTAATTATTTCCATTATCATTACCTTACCGATAATTATCACCTTGGTATATGCACTTAGTTTAGAAGAATAAAATGTTGAATAGCGGTTACAACACAAGGTTTATGAAAAAAATAATTTTTCTGGTTTCCGTTTTTTGCTTTTGCTTCTTTTTAAACGGCTCTGCTCGCGGAGGCTTTCGCATGTCGGGGCGCAGTTTTCGTTCTTCCGGGTTCAGAACCCATAGTAATACACCTAAAGCTGTAATACGCCCTGCCGGCAGAGTACGTGTGATAAGACCGGCTGCGTTTTACCACCGAAATCCCAGTTACATGATGGTAAACAACCGCTATTATCCGGTTTACCACCGAAGTCCGAATTACCTCCTTTGGTACTTCGTGCTATTTAATCACAGAACACACCGCAACGATACTATCCGGGCAAAATCGAAAGAAGAACTGGACAGAAAAGTAAAATCAACTTCTACAGAGTGGTAACATACAAAATAACCCCGGCTCGAATAAGCAAGGGGTTATTTTTTTGTACTTTCGTTTAAAGAAAACTATCTGCAACTCAGAGAGTCGATTAATAAAAAGTTTAAGCATCTATAATACTATCAATTCATTCATATTCATACAATTCCAACCGTTGAATGGAATAGTCTCCATGATTAATACGAATGTGACGTCCCTGATGTGTTTGATCTCCGTTAAGATGGCGCACTACTTTCCACTTTCCGTTTTCAAAAGATCCTTCTTCGTTTTTCAGAATTCCTACGCGTTTGTTTCTTTTCTTCCAGTTTTTGAACGTTACTACAACGCCCTGACCTGCAACAAAAAATGTATTCGTATCGGTCTGAATGATGAGTGCAGCCCCTGAATCCCATTCGGCTTTAGAAGCTCCTGCCTCCCAGCCCAGACTATAGCTATTTTTAAACGAAAACTCATAATCACCCAAAACTACAGTCGATTGAACTTTATCTTTATCCAGCAACACCCCATCCATTTTATTGCTGGCAGACTTTACTATCAGGGGCGATAGTTGATTTATCAGGCTATAAGCTTTTTCTAATTCTTCACTTTCCGGATTTGAGCTAGATTCAACAGAGAATGGTGAAAACCCGATAGCTCCATAATGTCCTATCGCGAATATAGCTTTTGATCCAACCGTAGCATCAAAGCGATGCTCGGGTACAAAAAGTGTATTATGTTGCCGTACATACAAATCGCACCAATGTTCAAAATCGGGATTATAAAAGTCGGGCGACAAAATATCAACTAAGGGTGCTCCGGCTTTCCATATATCCATCAAATGAGGAAGTGGTCCTGCACTCGGATACTCACCCGGTATTTTTCCTGTTCTTATCAACGCTGCGTTTACATACAATGGCAAAGGATAAATTGCTTTTGAGGCTTCTGCCAACTTCTGTGTAAACCGGGCAAAATTCCATGCCATAAACAATTCATCGGTTTGATATCCTTCGCCGAATATCTTGCACCAGCTTCCGTTGGTCTTATATCCGTTTCGACGCCACACTGCAGCAAATTCCGGCACTAAATTTTCTTTATTGGCTTTCAGGTAATCAATCAGTGCAGCCGGTACCTCTTTTTGGAATAATTCATTTGCAGCCGGGTGATAATCTCTGGCTGAGGGAAGCATCCCTATTTCATTTTCAGGCTGAATCATGATAACAGTTTGGTACTGACTGTCAACTTTTTTCAAATGAGTTATCAAAGCCGTAAAAGCCTTTACATCTGCTTGCAGATTATTATTGCTGAAAGGAGATAATATCTCCTGGCTTTCACCCTTTTCATCTAGGACTCTGGGATATTTATCGGGGTTTTGTTTTATCCACGAAGGTACATGACTGGACATACTGTTTTTCCAGGAGCCAAACCAAAGCAACACTATTTTCAGATCGTTTTTCCTTGCTTCTGTTATTAGTTCGTCCAGCAATACAAAATCAAACTGACCTTCGCGGGGTTCTATCAGCTCCCAATAAACCGGAGCAAGCACAGTATTCAGATGCATTTTCTTAAGCTTCTCCCATACGGGAGCCATGTACTCTACACTCGTAAAAGATGAGTTCCCAAGCTCGCCTCCTAAAATAATAAAAGGTTTTCCCTGAACCATCAGGCATTGTCGTGTATCCACTTTCTGCAAATGTGGTATATTGCTCTGCGGCCTTGATTTCTGAAGCCCCGAAAACAAGAGAATAAACGTAAGTAGTATGATATTTTTCATTTCGGACATAATTTTATGTTACAGCTCACAAATATATGAAATACGACTCAGTCTTTTACGTCGAATGAGCTTTATTTATTATCCAAAAATGAATTAGAATGGTTCAATTTATATAAATCTAAACTTTTATTAATTAATCTTGATATTAACGGATAATTATCTTTCGATGGAGGGTGGACCAATATTTTTTCTTCTAACTTATTATCCTTGCTTATATAAATATAAAAAGATGTTCCGCCAAGAATAATTTTATTATTATTCACTTTATCAATGTTTTCATGTTTTAAACTGGAAACGGAATCGAGCAAAAAAGAGTAGTCTTTATGATTATTTAGTTTAAGTTCAATACTGTCTTTAGTATAAAAAGAATGTTTTTGTATCCATGATTCCATTTTTTTATGATTTTTCTCGAATTCTTCTTTTGATATATCGTGGTTTAAGGATTTTTCCAAAATTGGTAGTAATTCTACTGAATCTTTATCATGAACACTTGATACGCTATCCACTCTCAAGTAAACGATCTTTACAGTACTGCCGTTTTTCAATATATCAATACAATATTGATGTATTGAAAAGGGATGAGCATCTATCTTAACTTCAAGGTTTGAATTTCTTCCGAGGACAAAAGATGTAAATAGAATGCCCGTAATAAAAATAAAAATGCATTATTGTTTTTCATGATCCTTGTGATTTTTACCATTTTAATACATTTCGGTTTGTCTTCACAATAACCCCTGAGACCATGGACTATGAGCATTTTGTCTTTTATCCGTCCACAAGGATATGCACAGGATACGATTAAAAGCACCGTACTACCACTGGAAACCAACGGTCAGCGTAGCTAATTATAATCAGGAGTGGTCGGAAGATTCCAACGACAAACACCAACATTTGCTCATTTTATAAACATATCCGTCAGGAAAGGTTTGAGTACATGAAAAAAATAATATGTCTGCATTGAAATCTGGTTTACTTCTTTTGCTTTAATATTCTCCTTTTATTACAAAAAACGAACCCCGAATTATTCCTGCTAGTATAGACTTCTGCCTGGCAAACTTAAATTTCGAGCTCAACTCCTTTGGCACCTCCATCCCCTCTGAAAGCTTAAACCCAACGGCACGCTTTTTAGGATCATCAACCGTATACAGAACATTGACCGCAAGTCCGTCATCATAAAAGACATGTGCCCATCGGATATTTTCCACTTGAAAATACGACGTTTCCAAAGGCCTGGCTGAAAATTCAATATCACGTTCTACTTTTAAAATGCGGTTTACATAATCAAGGGTTTCACTGCTTTCGTCTACTGGAATAACGATAAATTCATGTTTGTATTTTTTCATAAAGTAACGTGCTTCATTAGCACGTAAACCAGCAAGTTTTTCTGCTACAGGTGACGACTCTAAGCCGACTGTAGAAACATTTTTAAAATCAACAATGTAGTTCATTTTATTCTTTTTTTATTATTTTCCAACAATTGAAATCTGTATTTATGTTTTGAGATCTTTGTCTGATTAAACATTAACCTCATGATGTTTGTGTTGGTGCTCGTTCCAGTTTAATTGATAAAACGATTTTTCTATATGTTGGTCAAAAATAACAGGATAGAAATATAAAAACAATTTGAAAGAATGATCCAAAAATTGCATTTCCGCCATCTCCAATTGCCAAATGAGAAATTAAAACACCTGTCATTAAAAAAAACTCTGTTCGGGGTAGCCTCCAAACTAGTTTGTGATAAAATAAAAGCTCAGGCTTTTAATATCATATCACATCATACAAGGCAAATCCTTGTTTATAAAGAGAGTACGCATAACCGAGGTTTGAAGATTGAATTTCAAAATATCCGATAGTATTCGTTGTTTAAGCTATTTTTTGGTGTCAGGTTTACCTTGTCCAGTTGTAATTAAAGGTAGTAAACTGTTTTTTAAGTAATGTGTCCAACCTTTTGAACAACCGTCATAACATTGAAAGTCTGGAACTAAACCAAGATGAGTAATATCTAATTGGGTTTTATCTCCTTGTTGTGAAATTTCAAAAATCATTTTTGTTCCGTTCCATTCGTCTTGCTTTTCAACAAAGGTCAATTTACTGTCTAATGTAAGCCAAACAACTTTCTCGTTTGGAATTACTTCAGTCAATTTATGTTTAGAAAAATGAAAGTTACCGTGGCGATAACTAAATTCGTCATTTAGTTTCTCAGAATTGCCTTCTAATTCTTCTGACCACCAACCACGAACATTGGTCACTGCTTTAAATACTTCATTTGGTGTTTGGTCTACCAAAAAAGTAATATTGAAATTATGATTTTGCATTGTCTTGTATGTTTTTTATTTGTCAATACTTACTATGTGCCAATAAACAATGAGCGCTATCGACAGATATAATTAGTAATAGCAGTTTTCGAAACGATTCGTTTTATTTCTTGTCATTCAGTATTTTATTTGAATGTTAATAGGTTAAATTTTTGAAGCCACTTTGATTTGCTGTTGAACGTGAACTGGCATTTCTGCTGCAATTTTTTTTACCACCAATTGCACCCAAATAAAACTCAACAAACCTTTCATAGTAATTGTATTAGTTATTTTTAGTCCGTTTGGTGTTTCTTCTATCAGGTGGTCATAGTACATTTTTGCCAAAGGAAAATTCCCAGTTTCCAAACAATGGTTGTTTTCTGTTACTTCCAGTAAATTAACGGTAACCATTCTACCGTTTTTGGGTTTTATTTGGTATTGATTCCCTGCTTCAAATTTGCCTTCTAATTTTGCAAATTCAATTTCATTGTTCCAAATATGCCAATTATTGATATTTATAAACAACTTCCAAATTTGTTCTTTGGTAACTTCTGTTGTTGTGATTGAGTATGACTTTGTCCACATAAAATTGGGGAGATTAAAATAATGGTAAAAAAATAATACATTTTTGCTTGTTAAGATGTCTGCTCAAGCCCGTCCTTTATTGCTGAGTAAAGTATGTCCATGTTTATATCTATTAATGATCTAAACTTAATGCAATAGCCTGTTACATTTGCCTTACCAATTGTTTTTCCATATGTTTCAGGTAAATAATTTTTATCTCCAATTCCCATAATGTAAATTGAAATTCCTGTTGTGTTTGCACTGATACCTATTTGATAAAACTCTTTGGTTTTTCCGCCAGCATATTTTATGGTTTGAAGTCCATAACCGATTTGAGGATTAGTAACAACTTTACCTTTATCGTCTTTGCCGTCTAAAAACCATACTTTGCTTTTTGGCAATGCTTGAAGCAAACGTTTGTGCAAAACTTCAATGTCTGAACGTTTAGGCTCAGGTTGCGAAGCAAGGTAATTTTGTATTTGCTCTTGTATTTCCATTTATTGTCTAATTTTATGTGTCATATTACAACGATCGTTGACGTAGGTAGCTACCCCCAGAGCCTTATTCCGGCCGATTTCGCTTCGCTTATTTTTAATTCTGGTCAATCCCAATGGCTATCGGGAGCGAGCAGAAAGACGTACACCAAAAACCACCGCTGCCACACTTGCCGAGTAGTAGATGTTATAGACTGCGTTTATTCTATTGAATTTTTAAAATATACTTGAAATTATTCCTTTTCACATATTTCTTTCAACTTTTCAAGCGCTTTTGGGTAGGTTTCATTCATATAAACTAAAAAATCTTCTGTAATGTCTAGGTCAACTGTAACGGTTGTAGTCACATTGTTTTCTTCGAAGGTATAGTTCTCAAATCCGTTTGCCCATTTTTCCACCTCTGGTCCTTCTGTAATTTCTTTGTCGGCTTTTAAAAGACCATAATGTTGAATCGAAATAAATCGGTTGGGAATGTTTTCAGCTATTTTGGAAACAATACCTCCCTTTTCTCCATTCTCATCTACGCCAATAAACAGAATTTTGTTTCCCTTGACCCAAATTCCTTCATAAGTAGATGTAGGGTTAAACAAATAAGTCCATTTCTCATAAGTTGATTTATTGCTAATGCCTAGCATCACGTCATATACTCTATTTACCGGGGCATTAATACTTATTTTGAATTTTATCTTTTTCATCATTATTAATTATTTATTTTCAATAGATTAATTTCCCAAAATCATTTTCATATGCTGCCTCAGTGGAGTATTCAACTTCACCTCAGTTATGCGTAATCTCCAGAGTATGTATAGCCTGGATTGAAGTGTACCATAATTTATTTTTTATGCATCTGGGATATTAGGTTCAACCAAGCGTTTTAATTTATCCAACGATTCTTGCCAGCCTAAATAACACATTTCAGTTGGTATTGCATCAGGAATTCCTTCTTGTGTTGCGAATAGTTCTGTACCACATATAACCCTTTTTAGCTCAATTGTTGTGATCATTTCACCCGGCAAATTTGGATCGTCAAATTGATCGGTGTATTTTAACCGCTCATTTGGGGAAATTTCTAAATATTCTCCACCAAACGAGTGTCCATTCCCAGTGGTAAAATTAGTAAACGTCATTTTATATTTTCCACCAATTTTTAAGTCCATACTATGTACTTTACATACAAATCCATAGGGTGGCAACCATGAAGCCATTGCATCGGGATCTGTGAATGCTTTAAAAACTCTTTCTACAGGAGCTGCAAAAACTCTGTGTAGTTTAACAATATTTTTTGCCATATTTCTACTTTTTTCTCCATACAACAAATCAAATATGTATTTTGTTGCCATAGGTTTGTGAACTCAGGTCGTATATTTACAATGACAACTGACTACCTAGAATATTCGAAGTTGGATGTTGGAGGGAGCATTAGCTTCGCTGATTTTCAATTCGCTGTAGTGTAACAACAAGGTGAATTGAAAATCAGCGAAGCTAATGCGGGCTTGCCTGCGGCAGGCAGGAGCAAAACTGCCGGAATGCGCGTCAGTCAGCCAATGAACGAGGCGTGTGTTAGGGGCAAATAGCATTGTCATTTAGTTTGTTTTTCGTTGGCTTATTTCACGCTGAAAGTCTGATTTTCTCAACGTCAGCCTGTGTTTCCGTTTCTTTCTTTTCGAGTTATCTAAGTGCAAAAACTAAGAATACGATTTATCAAACTGTCAAAACGAAGAATTTGTATTATTCTTTCTGTACTTATTCTAGTTTAAAATTAATAGGTAACGTGAATTCATTTCTTACTAATTGACCTTCAAATCTTCCTGGTTTCCAGTTAGGCATTTCTTTTACTATTCTAACTGCCTCAGCATCTAAATCGTCATTTATACTCTTCACAACTTTTACATCTGATATTGATCCGTCTGAATTGATAAAAAAGTGAATATAAACCCTTCCTTGAATACCTGCCATTTGAGCAGTTGTTGGATATTTTAATGTTTCGCCTATATATTTGTACAACTCAGGAAGACCTCCAATAAATGAAGCAAGTTCTTGATATGAACAATAATCAGTTTTATTACCATTTTCATCAAAGCAATCTCCAGATATCCATTCACCATTTTTCCATTTTTCAGATCTTTTAATATTTCCGTTAATGTGAAAAACCTGAAAATCACCGTTCAGCTTATCATTAAAATAGTTACTTAAAACTTTTCTTTCTCCGCTAATATACCATTCTTCGTATCTGCCATCTTTAACAGGAATAATAGCACTAACACTTTTACCAGCATTTATGTATTTTTTATCATATACTTCATACTCAGCCATAGGCGTTTCTGACTTTAAATACCAGATTTTATATAAATGGAGTTTGTCGTTGAATTCACTTTTTAGATTAAAGCCTTCTGCCTTTTCTTTTTTGCTGACTACAATGAAACCATTTTTTGATTGAAAGTATACGGTGTCATTTTTAGCTTTTATTGGTTCGGATTGAGAATAAACAACTGATACGAAAAGTAAAAAGATTAAAGTCGTTTTTAAATGTTGCATTTTTTTATCTTTAAGTTATTCTAATTTCTATGTTGATAAGTGTCGATATTTCTGTCTCTCTTTTTTTTCTGCTACTTCTCCTAAAGGCCGAGACTATGCGCACCTGCGGTTTGCGGGAGTATTCGCTGTCGTGGAACGACAAAGTGAATTGAAAATCAGCGAAGCTAATGCGGGAGCAAAACCTGCTAAATGCACGTCAGCCAGCCAATGGACATAGGCGTGTGTTAGCGGGTCGTGCTTTTTACTTTATAGTGTTTCAATTATATTTTTAGTCCATAACTTCTTCGCAAATTCAAGGAATTCTTTCGGTCCAGTTTTAAATGTCTGGTCAACTTTATATTCGCCTCCCATGTAACTTTTCTTTCCTTTTTCATCTATTCCAATAATAACTTTTTCTTGACCTCTAATTGCAAACTTCAATTGTCCTTGAAACATGATTATTTTCATGTCACATGGACTTACATCCCCATGGCAAACTGTTTTATACATTAACCATATTTCAGCAATTCCGTCACTATTAAGGTCAGTTATTTGAAAAGTATTTTTG
>Ga0302170_10000338_pt1 | contig 18921 bp, 18 predicted proteins | sample I_Fen_N2_1_FD_193492 | JGI IMG/M metagenome (GOLD analysis project Ga0302170, IMG submission 193492) | Peat permafrost microbial communities from Stordalen Mire near Abisko, Sweden - I_Fen_N2_1 | ecosystem: Environmental > Terrestrial > Soil > Wetlands > Permafrost | place: Sweden: Abisko...
GTTGCGCGACAAGTCAACAGCTACTATATTGTTGTTTTTCTCCTTTAGCTTTAAAACCTTATCCAACGATTTATCGGGAGACCCATCGTTTACAAATACTATTTCGTAACTGCTACATTCAATTGAGGCCATTGCCTCTTCACATTGCGCTACAAAAGTATCTAGAAAGCGCTCCGATCTATATAGTGTGGTTACAATTGATAACTGTGGTTTGCTCATGTTCTAAAACGTTTTTCGGCTTGATAAATAAAATATCCACTTCGGTCGGCACTACACTGAATAGCATGAAGCGTCGTATCTGTTATTTCTGATTCAATAATTTCTTTGTATTTCTCCGGATGCTGAATTACGGGTAATAGATGCTCGGTTTCCTTACAAAGGAAATAAACTCCCGCTGCTTGCTGATTATGCAAATGAGGCTCTTCAAACTCTCCCAAGGCAATATTAATGACTCCTTGTACAAAGTCATATCCGGTAGACAGTTTTACCAAATGCGACCCGATAAAATCACCGCCCATCCTCGCTCCTACTTCAATGGCAAAAACCTCACCGGCACTGGTTATTTTAAATTCAGCATGACTGGCACCATAATTTATTTTCAGAGCAGCAAGCGCTTTGAGTGTTTCCGACTTTATTTTTTGTTGTATCTCCGGACTCAACAAACTGGGTTGATGATGCTCCAACTCTACAAAATACGGTTCTTCGGTTGTCACCTTATCGGTAATAGCCAAAATATAATGTTTCCCTTTCCACGAAATACTTTCGACACTCACCTCCGAACCTGAAACATATTCTTCTACAATAGCATGACGTGTAAACGATTCCTTTTGAGCTCGTTTTATAGCTTCGGGTAAATCTGCAGAATTCTCAATTTTCTTTACACCACGACTGCCCGAGCGGTCCGTTGGTTTTACGATTAATGGGTAACGAAAGTTTTCGACCCTATAATTTTCATCCGCAATAACAAAGCGTGGTGATGAAACCGAAAAATCGGCAAACCGACGACGCATCATGTATTTATCCGTTGCAGCTAATGCATCTTCAAAATCATTCGCAATTAATCCTATTTCTCGCGCAACAAAACAAACCGTCGGTACGGCAGCATCCGAAGCAATGGTAGTAATTCCATTGATCTGTACATGTTGGCAAACTTTTAGGATTTCTTCTTTATCAAGAATGGAAATAGGATAAAAATAATCGGCAACATCTTTACAAACTGCACCATCTGCCCAAGCAAAACAATGTGTTTCGATGCCCATTTCTGCAGCTTTTTGCACAAGAGGTAACTGCAAATAGCTTGCTCCAATAATAGCTAATTTCTTCATCTTAGAATCTTACAGTAACTATAAGTCCAATAATTATCAATACCAAACCTACCACTTTCCCGATCGTAAATGTTTCGCCCAACAACCACACACCCAGCAAAAAAACGATTGCCGGGGCCAAGCTCATAAACGGATAAGCTTCGGTGATTTGAAACTTAGTCATAGCCATAGACCAACAAACCGAAGCTATAAAAGCCGAGAGAAAACCGGAAAAAATAAATGGGTCAAGCAAAAATTTGGTATATGAAACCACCATGTCCCAAATACCTGTATGAGGCATAGTCCAGTTCAACTTCAGAATTCTCCACTTGAGAATCATTTGTCCGTAAACGGTAAAAAAAAGTGTTGCAAATATATATAGATAACGCATAAATGGGTTTATTGTGTAAGGTGGAATGTGTAAATTAAAATTAAGAGTTTAATCGTTTTTCATAAGCTGTTTTCAATCCATTCAATTTTGTTGCTATCATATCACTAAAATCAGACAGTATCCATAAAAGAGCGTTGCACTTTATTAAATACAACTATGCCAATAGCCAAAAGAACAACCATAAAGCCAAAACTATAGCCCAATTGAGCCCAACTAAAAGTTCCTACTCCCATGGTGCCATATTTAAAGGTTTCCACCAGCGATGTTACCGGATTTAAAGCCATAATCCATTGACGTTTTAGCGACATTGTACTCAACGGATAAATAATCGGTGTGGCATACATCCAGAGCTGAACAATAAAAGTAAACAGTATAGTCAAATCCCTGTATTTGGTAGTCATGGATGAAATAATGATTCCAAAGCCCAATGACAAACCAGCCAACATAATAATTACCAACGGTAGAAGCAGGATATATATATTGGGAGCAACATGTATCCCCATAATCAGATAATAAATATAAACCACCACAAAAAGCAAAAACTGAATACCCAGCCGCACCAAATTAGAGGCCACAGTAGAAAGCGGCACAATCATCCTCGGAAAATAAACTTTTCCAAATATTCCCTGGTTGGTAGTGAAGGTTGAAGACGTTTTATTCAAACAATCGGAAAAATATTGCCAGCAAACTATACCTGCCAAATAGAACATGGGCTGCGGCAGCCCATCTGTAGAAAATCCGACTATACCTCCAAATACAAGCATGTACATGACAGTCGTTAAAGCCGGTTGAATAAAGAACCAGGTCGGGCCCAGGATTGTTTGCTTGTATTGCGTAATAATATCGCGCTTTACAAACATGGAAAACAAATCACGATACTGCCAGATTTCTTTAAAATCGACTTCTAAAAGCTTATTTTGTGGCTTTATAACTGTATTGAATTCCATTTAAGATTAATCTTTAGCAATAAAATTAAGTCGACAAAAAAGATATAACACTTTTTATCAGACAACTACGTTGTTTTAGCTCTGTAATTTATTATAATGCAAAAGTAGTACTTTTTTAATGTGTATTACTAATAAATACAGATTTTAAACAGTTCACATAATAATCAAAAAACCATAACAAACAGATTAGGGCTGCTTTTTTTGACTTATGTATATGATAAATACCTACATCAGAACATGGCATTTACAATCTATTGTTTTTTGTTACCTTTGCACCCGAAAACTTGTATATAAAAATGATTGACAACACTATATTTAACGATAAAAAAGTTGCATTTCACACCTTAGGCTGTAAGCTCAATTTTGCCGAGACATCGGCTATTGGAAAGCAGCTTACCGACGAAGGATTTGCTAAAGTAAAAACAGGAGAACAGGCCGATATTTGCATCATAAATACCTGTTCAGTAACCGACACGGCTGACCATAAATGCCGTCAGGCCATAAATCGCTTAAACAGACAACATCCTGATGCAATTATGATTGTAACCGGTTGTTATGCTCAATTAAAACCAGAAGAAGTAGCTGACATTGAAGGGGTGGATCTAGTACTCGGGGCTAATGAAAAATTCAATATCCTTGAATATATACAAAAGCTGGACGGGACTGAAAAAAGTGAGATTCATCGTTCGGAAATAAAAAGAGTACGGGAATTTAAACCGTCCTGCTCTCGCGACGACCGTACGCGCTACTTTCTAAAGGTACAGGACGGATGCGATTATTTCTGTACCTATTGCACCATTCCTTATGCACGTGGACGGAGTCGGAATGCAACTATCCCCGAAACGGTATCCATGGCTATGCAAGCTGTCGAAGCCGGAGCTAAAGAAATTGTACTGTCGGGCGTGAATATAGGTGATTTTGGGAAAAGTACGGGTGAATCTTTCTTTGACCTCGTAAAAGCCCTTGATACAATTCCAGCCGATGTACGGTTCAGAATATCATCTATCGAGCCTAATTTGCTTACCGACGAGATAATTACTTATATTTCTACAAGCCATCGTTTTATGCCCCATTTCCATATCCCGTTGCAATCAGGAACTAACGAGGTACTCCAACTTATGAAACGCAAATATAACCGGGAACTGTTTGCTCATAAGGTAGAGCTTATCAAAGAACTTCTGCCTCACGCATTTATCGGGGTCGATGTTATTGTGGGCGTTCGTGGTGAAACAGACGAACTTTTTGAGCAATCCTGCCGGTTTATTGACTCACTGGATATATCGCAACTGCACGTATTCACCTATTCGGAACGTGCTGGAACGAAGATGCTCGATATAGAATATACCGTATCGCTGAACGAACGTAAACGCCGTAGCAATTTGCTCCATGCTTTGTCCGAGAAAAAGACAAAAACTTTCTACCAAAGTCAGATAGGCAATACCTACCCCGTACTGTGGGAAAGTAGGCACAACGGAGAATTTATGGTTGGGTTCAGCAGTAATTACGTAAAGGTCGAACGCCCATATGACAAAAAACTGGTTAACACCATTCAAACCATAACTCTTGGAGAATGGAACGACGATAAGTAGGCATTAATTGGAGTTTAATAGTCCAACCGAATCTGAGATAAATTGTGAATTATGAATTTTTAATTGTGAATTGAACAATATGTTAGCAAAACGTATCATCCCCTGTCTGGATATAAAAAACGGACAAACAGTGAAAGGCATTAATTTCGAAAACATTACCGATGTTGGTGATCCGGTAGAGCTAGGAGCACTATATGCCCAAATGGGTGCCGATGAATTGGTATTTCTGGATATCACTGCAACCAACGAGAAACGTAAAACCTTATCAGAACTAGTTACACGCATTGCCAAACATATCAATATCCCATTCACAGTAGGAGGTGGTATTTCAAGCGTGGAAGATGTATCGGTGTTACTGGCATGTGGCGCTGATAAAATTTCCGTAAACACATCAGCCGTTCGCAATCCACAATTAATAAGTGATTTAGCATCTCAGTTTGGTAGTCAGTGCGTAGTGCTAGCCATTGATACCAAATACATTGATGGAGAATGGTTTGTATTTCTAAACGGTGGTAGAATTCCTACAGACATAAAAACAGTAGAATGGGCAAAACAAGCCGTTGCACTTGGAGCTGGAGAAATTTTACTCACTTCGATGAATAACGACGGTACCAAAGATGGATTTGCCTTAGACATTACGCGTGCTGTTTCTGAAGCGGTCAATGTGCCCGTCATTGCCAGTGGTGGTGCCGGAACTATGGAACACTTTGTAGAAGTATTTGATGCAGGGAAGGCTGATGCAGCACTGGCAGCAAGCATATTTCACTACAAAGAGATTGGCATCCCCGAACTAAAAAAGTTTCTGAAAGAAAAGGGCGTTGAAATTAGAATTTAGTCTTTAGCTGACGAAACTAAACACAATTATTCCCAAAAAACTTAAGCCCAGCACTGAAACCGGGACTAAAGCTACTGGTCTTTCTATTTCAGTATATGCTTCGTGCTTTAGCAAGCTCGGACGATACTTGTATATAAATCCATAACAAATAGAAGCAGCCAGAGCACCTATAACTGCTCCACCCAAAATGTCTAAAGGATAATGCACACCGAGATAAATTCTGGAATAGGCAGTGATAATAGCCCATACAAATATTGAAAAGCTATAAGCTTTCTGTTTTAAAAGCAACGATGAGAGCAATGCAAAACCTACAGCGTTTGAAGCATGAGATGAGGCGAATCCATACATACCACCAGCATAACCTTTCACTAAGTGTATTATATCTTTAAGCTCATCAACATGGGATGGACGAAGCCGCTTAACAAGGTTTTTCAACAAACCGGACGCGACCTGATCGGAAATAACAATACATATAACCAGAGCCAAAATAAGCCAAATAGATTCACGTTTCCAGTGTTTTACCAAAACAAACAAAATAGCAATGTACAAAGGCACCCAAGTCATCTTATAGCTTACAGCGTACATGAATTGGTCAAAAAATGGAGAATGAAGCCCATTAATCACTAAAAACAGATTTAGATCTAACTGTTTTATCACTTCGATTAGATTCATAATCTGATTATTATATGATTAGTTTGTGATTTAATGACAAGAACGAAGTAATAGAGCTATTAGATCTTTTCAATATTCGCTTGCTCAACCCAGCCTACGTTTCCGTTTCCCAGTTTAATTTCAGTCCAATTGCCTAACGTGCTCTTTACTTTCACCTTAGTTCCTTCATGTAGCTGGAACAAATCTGTTCCGCTTTTGTCTGGTGAACTTTTTACGGTCACTACTCCCACCATAACAATTGCTTCTCTATGATTCACTAACTGATCTTTACGTATCCCCGAGAATATGAAACTAGCCAGACAAACCAAAAGTAAAGATACTGCTACCTGAAAAGACAGCTTACGTATGAAATGCGTAGATCCAAAAATAAAAAGAAAGATTAGTATTAAAGTAAGAACAAATAATGTGACACTTATTCCTAACCATTGGTTCGAGGTAAGCATCTTAATAAAGTTCTGAATCCAACGACTTAAGAAGAAAGTAGAAGACTGCATAGAATTATCAATCACCTTTGTTTGAGCAAGTTCCAGATTAAATCTGGCATCATCGTACGATGGTGAAAGTCTCAAGGCACGTTCATAATTTAGAATTGAACGTCCAATTTCATTTGATTTATAGTAAGCATTGCCAAGATTAAAATACAGTTCCGGAGCAACACCCTGATTGCTTAATATCGTTTCGTATTGCTTAGCAGCAGAAGTATAATCAGCTTTTGTGTACAAATTGTTAGCCTGACTCACAGCATCAGATTGAGCCATTGTCAATGAGCTAAAAGCAGTTAAGATGGATATAAACAGAATGATACGTTTCATATAAATTATACGTTTACTATTTTTTGAAAATTTCTTCAAGATTACTAATAGCCTGAATTGTTTCGGCATATAAATCACCCATTTCTTGCTGACCTGAATTCGGAGCAAAGCGTGCAAACTCACAGGTATTCAGAATATCAATGAATTTATTTATATGCGTCTGCTCTACCTGGTGATTGAGCAACTCTGTTTCTACATTATCTTTTGTAAGCGAAGATACCGGAATGGATAACTTATCACTTAAATAAGTCCATGTTGCCTTCATCACTTCTTCGTAGAATTTATCTTTATTTCCCTCTTTCAGCAATTTCTGGGCTAACTTCAATCGCTTCTGGGCTAATTTATTTGCTTTCTTGTTTTTCACTAAACTGATATCAGCATTCTCTTTTGCTTGCTTGCGGAAAAGAAAAAACAACAACATCGAAATTGAAAGTGGAATAAGATATAACAACCAACTAATGTAGGTTCCAAAAATAGGCTCCTCTTCTTTTGATAATTGAAATTTATTCGTTTGAATATATCGAATATCTTTACTCAACTGCTTTACATCCTGCTTATCAACATAGCTGCTAACAACGGTTGAGCTTTCGCCTCCGGCACCTTTCTCAACTTGTAAATTGTAAACAGGAGTTCGTAATGTTTTATATGTTTTTGACTGAATATCAAAATATGAAAATTCGGCTGACGGTATTTCAAACTTACCTGAATGACGAGGAATAAACATATATTCAATAACTTTACTTCCGGATAGCCCAGCCGATGAATTCTTGAAGTTGTTTACAACTTTAGGATCATATGTCTCAAAACCATCAGGAAACTTTAAAACCGGATTCTTAATCAGTTTCATATTTCCACCACCTTCTATAGAAACTTTGATAGTTACAGCATCATTGGCCTTAACCTGAGTTGCTGAAATAGTGGAATTCATATTAAAACGACCTACCGTACCGCTAAATGTAGCCGGTTTTCCAGCCGGAAGTGCATTCACATTAATTTTTACAGCTGGCGCAGTGATAATTTTTGAAACATTGGTATATGAATCGAAAAAATCATCGAATATACTTCGTACTGCTGTCCGATTCTTCACCTGAACCACTGCTTCAAAGTTCCATTTATCAAGTTGCAGAACACCCGAATGCTGTGGGTAAAGTAAAAATTTATATAGAACAACCGATGTATAATTTCGTCCGTTATAATTTTCAAGAGCAAACTGCTTGTTAGTAGGCTGATCAATGTCTTGCTTCATAAAACCCGTAAAATCAATCATTTTCTTTGGACTGCATTGAACTACATCTACTAAAGTATATAGCTTGTAGGTTACCAGAATAGCTTCCTGCTCATACACATTGGTTTTAGAAACATCAGCTCGTATAAAAAGATTATCATTGGTGATAGAGGTCTGAGCACCTGAACCTACATTTCCACCTCTTCCTCCCTGCGACTTTGGCTGTGCATCTGCAGGCAGAACCTTTATAGACACTCCATTAGAGGTGTATTTCTGTCCTCCAACAATTATACTTGCAGACGAAATTGCAAAAGTTCCTATTTTTTGAGCCTGGAGTGTATAAGTATAAGAAGTAGATTCTGTGGATGATTGTCGTCCATTAATTATCTGAATACTTGAGCTATGTGACTGGAAAGGCCCAGCCAACACATCGAAGTTTGTTATTTCTGGTACGCGTAAGTCTCTGCCAGCGGCATTTATAGTGTATACCAACTGAAATGGAGTATTTAAAACAACTGTAGATGGAGCCGATGCTGAAAAACGAACAGGCTCATCAGCGTTTACTATAACAGCGTTTAGCAAAAAAAACGTTAGTGATATAAATATAATTCTGCGTTTCATACTATTTTATTTCAAATCAAGCTTTTCTTTCTAATTTATAATTACCAATCTTTTTCAGCTTTTTTGTTTGTCCTAGGCTGTTGCTTTTTAGCCTTATCTTGAGCATTCTTTTCGTCCTGCTGTAATGCATCAAGTATCTGCTGTGCATTATCTTTAGACATTTGCTGCTGCTGAGGTTGAGGCTGTTGTGGCTGTGGCTGAGGTTTTGGATCCTGCTTTTGCTGATCTTGTTTATTATCCTTTTTCTTATCCTTGTTTTGCTTCTTCAATAGCGCCTGGGCATATGCCAGATTATAACGGGTTTCGTTATCTTTTGGATTTTTCTTTAAAGCCATTTCATAAGCCTTTATACTCTCCTCTATTTTGTTGTCGAGCAATAAAGAATTTCCGGTATTATGAAAGGCTGCCGCAATTTTTTCTTTCTCATCCGGCTTTATGGATATCGCATTATTGTACCTTTCCAGAGCTTCGGAATACTTCTTTTGTCTGAACAAAGCATTACCCAGATTGTAGTTGGCCTCAAATGATCTTGGATTTTTCAATAATCCTTTTCTGTAAGCTATTTCGGCATCAGTGAACTTTGATGATTTATACAATTTATTTCCTGCCCTGACATCATCGCTTTCTTTTTGAGCTGCAACCGGAACGACTACTAAACTCATAAACAATATGTATATTATCTTTTTCATTGAATGCATTTTAAAAAAATGTCATTATTTCGTGACCTTATCCTTTAAATCAAAAATTTTAATTTTGCTGAGTCGTTTGTTTTTTCTATCAAAAATGAAAAAATCTATCACTAATATCAACAGAGCCAACAAAGCAAACGACTGAAATTGTTCGTTGTATTCCGAATAAGAAGTTGATTTCAAATCAGATTTTGCAAGCTTATCCAGTTCCTTGTTTATTACTTTATAAGCTCCATTTGTATTATCTGCATGAACGTAAACTCCCTTACCTGCCAATGCAATCTCTTTACACATTTGTTCGTTCAACTTCGATACTACTACATTTCCATCTTTATCCTTCCGAAAACTCATAGTACCCGAAACAGGAATAGGAGCACCATCAGTTTTTCCCATACCTATCACGTTTACAATTATATTATTCTCGGCAGCCAGTTTAGCAGCACCTATAGCATCATCCTCATGATTTTCACCATCGGTTATTAAAATTATTGCTTTCCCCGCCTCACTCTTGGCTCCAAACGACTTAATGGCTAAATCAATTGCACTCCCGATGGCTGTTCCCTGACGAGGTACTAACTCAGGCGAAATATTTGATAAAAACATCTTAGCCGAAACATAATCGACAGTAATGGGTAACTGGGTATAAGCATCTCCTGCAAAAACCACTAGACCGACTTTATCATCATTCATATCATCAACCAGCTTTGACAGAATTTGCTTGGCATTTTCTAGCCTGCTTGGCAATACATCCTGTGCCAACATGGAGTTTGATACATCTAAAGCAATCATAACTTCAATTCCCTTACGTTTTTCTTTTTCCTGTTTTAATCCGAACTGAGGTTGAGCCAAAACTATGGTCAATAGAAAAACTACCACTAGTTGAAGGTAAAATTTCACCTGTGGCCTGACTTTAGATACGTTTGGCATCAATTGAGCCAAAATATCCGGATTTCCAAACTTAGCGATATTCCTGCGCTTTTGAATGCTGGTATAAATAAATACGCCTATTAATAACGGGATTAAAAGGAGTAAAAATAAATATTCAGGATGAGCAAATCTAAACATTATGTTTTATGTAGTTTGAATAGTTTAACAATGATATAACCCCTAATTGTGCATCAATTACGGTATTTTTCTGAAAACTGTATTTCTAAGAAGAATTTCTAAAATCAGAAATACAAATGCAAATATGCTGAACAAGTAAAATTGCTCATCTTTCTTGCTATATTGTTGAATCTTGATTCTGGTTTTCTCCAACTTATCTATTTCCTGGTATATATTACGCAGTTTAGAGTTATCTGTTGCACCAAAATATTTACCTCCCGTAAGATTTGCAATATTTTCTAAAGATTTGGCATCAAATTCCGATTGAACTTGCTGATACTGGATTCCCATTGGAGTTGAAACAGGTATATTTATTACACCATGTGTTCCTACACCGATAGTGTAAATTCTGATACCAAAAGTTTTTGCTATCTCTGCTGCTGTGATAGGGGCTATATCTCCACTATTGTTAGATCCGTCAGTAAGAAGGATGATAACCTTAGATTTTGATTTTCCATCTTTAATTCTGTTTACGGCATTAGCCAATCCCAGTCCGATAGCAGTTCCATCTTCAATCATACCATTGTTTACACCATTGAAGAGATTTACCAACACAGCATGATCAGTTGTTAAAGGACATTGAGTAAAACTTTCGCGTGCAAAAATAACTAAACCGATGTTGTCATTAGGACGTGATAGTATAAACTCTGTAGCAACAGATTTGGCAGCTTCTAATCTGGTCGGCTTGATATCTCCGGCCAACATTGTACTGGAAATATCCAGAGCCATCATAATATCAATTCCTTCAGTATTTTGGGTACGCCAGCTATTCGAGGCCTGAGGCCTTGCCAATGCTATAATAAGGCATGCGATTACCAATGTTCTGAGAACAAACGGAATATGTCTCAGCTTGATTTTTTTGCTTTGTGGAAACTGCTTTAAGTTGCGATGCGCTGAAATTTGTAAGCTGGCATCTGACTTGTGCAGCTCCCATACATACCAAAATACTATTGGAATAAGCAGTAGCAGTAAAAACAAATATTCAGGGTTATGGAATGTCATTGTTCTATTTAAATTATAAAAAATGAAAGCTAAAATCAATTGATTACATCAGTTGATTTTTCGTTTTTAATTTCTTCGACTGGTTTTACATCCTCCACTTTTGTCTGGCTGATGAACAAGTATGCATTCTGAAGACTCAACTCATGTTCTTCAGGCAAAGCATTCCACTTGGCAAATTTCACTAAATCAGCCAGATTCAAAATCTGTTGCAAATTAAGATATGCCGATTTCTTTTCCAACTTAAGCCAACGTAAATGATCTAAAATTTCTTCAGAAGTCATTTCCATACTGTTGACATCAAACATTCTTTCAATATACTCGCGGATTACGTCGGTCAACTCAGTGTGATACTCTTTATATCTTCCTTGCTGCCACGACTTTTCCTGTTTAATCTTATCTAACTGATTAAGAGCCACAACATGAGCCGGTAAAAGTAATTTTATCTCTTTATCACTCAAAATCGGTTTTTTCTTGATAAACTTTTCATAAATGATATATAAAGCAACCAGCAATCCAAGAATTATAAACCCAAGCAGCACTCTTAAAAAGAAACTGCCCCAATTAAACTTTGAATTAAAAACAGGTTTGATATCAGCAATTTTATGCGAAGCTGTATCAATTTTAAATGGCTGAACAACCTTGAGAGAAAGAGACTTTGACCAAACAGTATCTCCATTCAGTACAAATGGGAACGGAGGTATGTAAATTAGCGAATCTTTAAACGATGTAACTGTATAACGATGAGAAACAAGAAGTTGTCCATCAGGAGATTTTGCAGTATCAGCTTTCACCGGTTCGACAGTTTCCAGTCCACCAACAATAGTGTCGGAAAAAAGCGGCATTATCACGTGCTGTTTTGGCTGTTGAGAAACTACAAAAGTCAGATTCGTTTGATTTCCAATCCAGATAACAGCTGAGTCTAAACGAGCACTAACCGTTATTTTCTGAGCATACAATTCTGCATACCCAAAAACAAAGAATAGTATTACTAAAAAAAGAGATTTTCTCATACAAATTTTAAATTGTCAATCATTCTTTATGCTCTCATCTTGAATAACTTCATCAAAGCCCGAACGTAATCGTCTGAAGTACTCATAGAGACCAAATCAACACCGGATTTCGTAAAGGCTTTATGCAAAGCCAACTGCCCTTCTCCCCAAGCATGTTTAAACGTTGTTCGAAGCCTTTTGTCGGAAGTATCTACCCAAACCCGTTCACCCGATTCTGCATCTTTCAGTTTAATTAAACCTACATTCGGCAGTTCAGTTTCACGAATATCATAAACCTGCATAGCAACCACATCATGCTTTCTGCTTGCTATGGTCAAATCTCTTTCAAAATTGGTATCAATAAAATCGGAAATAATAAATGCTGTTGAACTTTTCTTAATTGCGTTTGTAAGGTAGCGTAATGCTCCGGCAATATCAGTTTTGTTACTCTCCGGCTCGAAATCAATTAATTCCCTGATAATTTGGAGAACATGTTTCTTTCCCTTTTTGGGAGGAATGAATTTCTCTATTTTATCGGAAAAGAATATCACCCCGATTTTATCGTTATTCTGAATGGTTGAAAAAGCAAGTGTAGCAGCTACTTCGGTAAAAATATCCTTTTTTAACTGTGACACGGTACCAAACTCACGACTACCCGACACATCAATTAGCAGTACCACTGTTAACTCACGTTCTTCTTCAAAAACCTTTATATACGGATGGCCAAATCGAGCAGTCACATTCCAGTCGATCGACCTGATATCATCGCCGTACTGATACTCACGCACTTCGGCAAAGGTCATTCCACGACCTTTGAAAGCTGAATGATATTCTCCTGCGAAAATATTCTTCGACAAACCACGTGTCTTAATCTCTATCTTCCGTACCTTCTTTAATAAATCACTGGTTTCCACGTATTCAATTTGTTTATTATCTATACCAATTTTCAATCACAACAAACAACATATGAATAGTTCATTATGGCACTTCAACTGTATTCAGGATTTCAGTTATAATTTCGTCGGAAGTCATATTGTTAGCTTCAGCTTCATAACTTAACCCAATACGGTGACGCAATACATCATAACAAACTGCACGTATATCTTCAGGAATCACGTAGCCTCTTCGTTTAATGAATGCATAAGCGCGCGCTGCCAATGCCAAATTAATTGAGGCACGAGGTGAAGCACCAAATGATATCATTTCTTTCAAAGAATCCAAACCATAATCCTGTGGGAAACGGGTTGCAAAAACAATATCTACAATGTAACGTTCAATTTTTTCGTCAATATAAACCTGACGAACAATGTCACGCGCTTCTATAATATCTTTTGGAGTCAGAATTGGAAGTACTGTTGGTTTATCCTTCAACAAGTTCTGGCGGATAATCAATTTTTCCTCTTCTTTTTTAGGATAATTAATTATCACTTTCAACATAAAACGGTCTACCTGAGCTTCTGGCAAAGGATAAGTTCCTTCCTGCTCTATCGGGTTCTGAGTGGCCATTACCAAAAATGGCTCTTCCAACTTGTAAGTCTGATCACCAATAGTCACCTGACGTTCCTGCATCGCTTCAAGCAAAGCACTCTGAACTTTGGCCGGAGCACGGTTTATTTCATCAGCTAAAACAAGATTCGCAAAAATAGGTCCTTTTCTAATGCTGAATTCTTCTTTCTTTTGGCTATAAATCATTGTTCCGATAACATCAGCAGGTAGCAAATCCGGAGTAAACTGGATTCTACTATAATTACCTTTTATTAAATCTGACAATGTTTTGATGGCCAGAGTTTTTGCCAATCCGGGTACACCCTCGAGTAAAATGTGTCCATCTGAAAGTAAACCAATCAATAACGACTCTACCAAGTGTTTTTGACCGACAATTACTTTATCCATCCCCATGGTCAATGCATCAACAAATGAGCTTTGTTTTTCTATGCGTTCATTAAGTTCCCTAATATCAACAGATTGAATCATATTATTTTATGTTTGTAATGTTGTTTTATTTGTTGAACAAATATAGTGTAAATTGAAGCGTTAAAGCATTGATTTAATATCTATTAACCACAATTTAGATTATTAAGTACAGGAGCATTTTTATGGTGAAATTCTACATTATTTTTCAATTATTTGAACTAAAAAAGTTCTGCATAGTGTAAACAAATGCAGAACTTCTCTAATAAAATATCCTCAATAAATCATAATACTAAAAATCAACATCCCTAACCTAATCCTCTTTCTTTACATACAAATCATGCAGCTCTTTTGCTTTTTTTATACAGCGGGGATTAGCAGGATCAATCAATCGGTGATCTAATTTTGGTATGCGAATCAAAGTACCTTCTGATATTCTGTCCGGATCAGGGATTCTATCTTTATTCGCTTCATAAATATAAACCCAGAAATCTTTACTTCCATAATACCTCTTTGCCATTATAGTCAACCGACCATTGGGCTTCACCGTCTCGGTTGCAATAAAAGTTTTATAAACTCTTGTTTTGTCAAACATTAACTGCAAACTATCTACTGCAACCTTACCTGTTGCAGAGTCATTTGCTGTAGTATCTTTGGGAATAATTACAACTTTTCTTACAGGTATCGGGGTCAGTTTTTGCTTTGGTGTAAACCAGTTTGAGACTGTATTAAACATTTCGGTCATAGAGACTTTCTCCGAAGTTTTTAATATACTACTCTTTAAAGCTAAAGCGGTTGAAGCAGTAAAATTCCTTACAGGAGGATAAAACAAATAAAAACCTGAGAAAGTAACTAGCAGGAATAAAAATACGATCAAAGCCTTTATCCAAAATCTACGCACTCTTCTTGGATGAATTTCTTTTAAAAATTCTGATGAATCGAATTCTTCAACAGAATTTCCTGTTGCTATTGTTGGTTCTATTGAATTACTTCCACTTACAACATCTTCTGCCGGAAGCGGTTTGACATCTTCAATGGCATCAAAAGAAGAAACCGATGACACTTCTTCGTTTTGGTAATCAGTACCTTCAACAGGAGCCACAACTTCTACAATTTCCTTTCTTAATATCTGCTCAGCAACCTCCTTCTCTTCAGGCAGAGCTTCTTTAGGCTCTTGCTCTATCGGCTTTTTGACTAATTCTTTTTGAAGTAAGTAATCTGCATAATCAGTCTCATCGTGTATTGGTTCAACCGGTGCAGGAACAAATATAGGCGTATCAACAGCAACCTCTTCTTTAGGTGACAATGACTGTATTTCTGACAATAAATCCTTTATCTCTGATGCCTGATCATTAAAAATACGCAACGGATCAAGTGCAACATTCGTTTTTTCTTGTTCCGGCTCAGGATTTTCAGAATCTAACTCTACAGGCGTTAAATGAGCAAATGGTTCATTTACCAAATCCTTCAATATTACATCAGGAGTAAATGTAACTTTATAATAACCAGCCAGCAAAATATCTTCACCCGAATGTACGTTCACACTCTTACGAGGCTCGTTCCATTGAAGCTTAAAGGTGCCGAAATTCTTGATTTTTACCACATCACCCGAGAGTAAAGATTCCTCTATAGTAGAAATCATTACCTTTAAAAAATCTTCGGATACGCGCTTACTTACCTGTGCTTTTGATGAAACAAGGTCGATAACTTCCTGCGATGATATCTTATCCTTAATCATGATGTGGCAAGTCTTTAAGTTTTTCTTTCAAAATATTACTCTGCTTAAAGTTCACCACCAATTTTGGGGGGATAAGCGTACGAACCTGGGTGGAGGGATGAACAGACAGACGTTCTTCTTTTTTACGAATCTCAAAATTACCAAAACTTTGAAACCCAATTGTTTTGTTTTCAACCAATAATTCAGTACAAGTTGTAACTGTTGTATCCAACAAGTCAGCAACAACCGACTTTGGTGCATTTAGTTTAGCAGCCATACTGGCTATCAGTTCTTTGTGATTCATAATTTATAATTTGAAAAATCAGTTACAAGTTATATATACAAACATTGCATCAAACCACCATACTAGTTGCTATAAGCGATTATCTAGTTTCCGTAAAGATCAAAGTCTGTTGCGTCAAAAATTCGGGCATTAAAGAACTCTCCCTGCCGCACACCTTCTGTCGAAGTAGGAATCAACACCTCCGGATCAACTTCCGGTGAATCATATTCTGTTCTTCCAACGAAATACTCGTCTTCTACCCTGTCAATCATCACTTTCAGAGTTTTTCCAATTTTTGTCTGATTTATTTCAGCAGAAATAGCTTGTTGAAGAGACATTATTTCATTAACCCGGTTTTGTTTGACCTCATCCGGTATATTATCTTCATATGTTTTATATGCATAAGTTCCTTCTTCATTCGAAAAAGCAAATGCACCTAAACGCTCAAAGCGTACTTTCTGAACAAAATTTTTCAATTCCTCAACATCCGCTTCTGTTTCTCCCGGATGTCCTAACAACAAAGTAGTCCGCAAATGAATATCAGGCACTTCTTGTCGAATTTTATCTATCAACTCATAAGTCTGAGCAGAAGTAATATTCCGTCGCATCTTACTCAACATATTATCACTTACGTGCTGCAAAGCAATATCCAGATAATTGCACACATTATCACGCTCACGTATCACCTTCAAAATATCATAAGGAAATTGCGTTGGATAAGCATAATGCAATCGAAGCCAATCGACTCCCTGTATATCCGACAATCTCTCAGTCAGTTCAGCCAACTTCAATGACTTATATCGATCTTGTCCGTAATATGATAAATCTTGAGCTATCAGTTGGAATTCTTTCACGCCTGATGCAACCAATCCTTTCACCTCATTTTCAATATCTTCGATAGAACGTGAACGATGACGACCGGTTATTATTGGTATTGCACAATATGAACACGTACGATTACAACCTTCTGATATTTTGATATATGCGTAATGATTGGGAGTAGTAAGTTTTCTTTCCAAACGTAAATCTGCACGATACTCCTGCCCTATCTCCTTCAAAATATCCGTGTAGTTGAATTTTCCATAAAATTTATCAACTTCAGGAATTTCAAGACTCAATTCTTTCAAATATCTTTCAGACAAACAACCCATTACGAAGAGCTTGCCTATTTTATTCTGCTTACGCAAATCGGCAAATTGAAGGATAGTATTAATACTTTCCTCTTTTGCATCGCCTATAAATCCACAAGTATTAACAATAACTATTTCTCCATCAGGTTTTTCGGCATCATGCCTTACCTGATAACCAAGAGCATCAAACTGACGCATCAATTGTTCCGAATCTACCAGATTCTTTGAACAACCCAGCGTAACAACATCAACAATTCCCCTTTTACTAGAACTTCTCAACTTCCTTATTATTTATTATATAAACTATTCAAAGAGCGTTTCTACAAAACGGTCTTTATCAAAAACCTGCAAATGCTCCATTCCTTCACCCAACCCGATATATTTCACTGGGATTTTGAATTGATCCGAAATGCCAATCACAACGCCCCCTTTGGCTGTTCCATCAAGTTTTGTTATGGCTAAAGCAGTTACATCTGTCGCTTTAGTAAATTGCTTGGCCTGTTCAAAAGCATTTTGACCTGTCGACCCATCCAACACCAGCAATACCTCGTTAGGTGCACTAGGTACAACTTTTTGCATGACATTTTTTATTTTTGTCAGCTCATTCATCAGGTTAACCTTATTGTGTAAACGCCCTGCAGTATCAATTATCACTACATCAGCATTATTAGCCTTGGCTGATGCTATTGTGTCATAAGCTACCGATGCGGGATCTGCCCCCATTTTTTGCTTGATAACAGGCACACCTGCCCGTTCGCCCCAAATAACCAACTGATCTACAGCAGCTGCTCTGAATGTATCAGCAGCACCAAGATATACCTTTTTCCCTGCTTTAGTAAACTGATGTGCCAACTTACCTATAGTGGTAGTTTTGCCTACTCCATTTACTCCTACCACCATAATAACGTATGGCTTAGATGGCAGTTCCGCATCAAAATCGATAGGTGTGTCTGAGTTATTTTCAGCCAGCAAACCGGCTATCTCTTGCTTTAAAATTCCGTTTAACTCCGATGTATTTACATACTTATCTTGAGCAACGCGCTTTTCAATACGCTCTATTATTCGCAATGTCGTTTCGACTCCAACATCCGAAGTTATCAATACTTCTTCAAGATTATCGAGCACTTCATCATCTACTTTCGATTTTCCGGCTACTGCACGTGTAAGTTTGGAGAAAACACTCTCTTTTGTTTTCGAAAGTCCCTGATCAAGCGTTTCTTTCTTTTCTTTACTAAAAATATTAAATAAACCCATTTTTATTGTTTTTCTGTTTTATTTAATTCTCAAATTCTACCTTTACTCCTTGTAAAGTCGTGAATTATCATTAGTTCGTTGAGAATTAGCTTACAAAATTAAACCTTTTTTCCGAGCTAATTGCAAAGAAGATTCACTCATTTTGATAAACAGGGAATTTTTATGCTATAATTCCAATTGCTTTTATCTCTTCTAAACAGAAGTAGCTTTGCTCCTCACACTTCCACCTAGCATTTCACCCATCATAAAATCATAAAATCGACATGCAAAGCGTCAGTAAAAATACTTTTCGACCCACTTATTACAAAACACTACTATCAGAAAACAAAAAAATCCCTTCATTAATTTAAATGAAGGGATTCCTTTAATTATTTATTGAACGATATTATTTAGCGAAATAATCTTTCACTTTATCGTTGTGTACAATTTCTTCCTGGAACGAATAA
>Ga0302170_10000339_pt1 | contig 18899 bp, 14 predicted proteins | sample I_Fen_N2_1_FD_193492 | JGI IMG/M metagenome (GOLD analysis project Ga0302170, IMG submission 193492) | Peat permafrost microbial communities from Stordalen Mire near Abisko, Sweden - I_Fen_N2_1 | ecosystem: Environmental > Terrestrial > Soil > Wetlands > Permafrost | place: Sweden: Abisko...
GCTTCTGTCTTCGCTAGAGTATTTACATGCAAGACAAATAGTCCATTTAGACATAAAACCTGAAAATATTTTGATAACAACTAATGGGAACAACCTTAAATTAATTGATTTGGGTTTGTCTTATTCTGATTGTTATACAGAAATCACGGGTGGAACTAAAAGTTTCGGAAGTCCAGAACAATTTTCCAGGTCACAACTTATAGACTCTCGAAGCGATTTATATGCATTCGGGAAAATCGTACTGTATTTATTCACAGGAAATACAAGTGTAAGCTCATTGAGACGATTACCAGCCCGATATAAGAAACTAGTGAGGGAATGTTTGATTGAAGATGTTAAGAGTCGAAATATCGAAGCTATTGAGTGCAAAGAGTTAATCAATAAAAAGAATAGAACCCCATTTTTATTTGCAGTTGGAGGTATAATAGTTATATTGTTGTTTATGTTTTGGATTATTAGGGTTGATACTATTCAAACTAATAGTACACTAGCCAAAGCGCGTAATCCAGAAATAATTTCAAACAAACAGAATCCAACAAACAACATTATTCAAAAGTCTCCTGAAAAAGTTAAGAATGAAGCACTTAAAATTACACCATCCCTAAAAAAACAAAATAATCAATCAAAAGATTCTATTGAAAGTGTTATAAGATTGGATATAAAGAAAAGATTACTGCCCAACAAGTCTGCATTAACAGCGACTTATTCAGATGTCAATGATTTTAATGTGGGGGTTTTAAGAAAATTATTTAAGGATTGGAAAAATCAATGTAATGAAGATTGCAAGTTATTGTTTAAAGACTATGAATCACAAGTTTCAATTGAAAAGTTCAAAACAATATATCATAGAGAGTTAGATGAAATAAACTCACCTATTCAGAAAAGATTAGATGAGTTTAAATGAAAATTTCAAGTTCTAAATTATTTACTTACACATAGCCAACTCTATTTTTCCCTGTTTTATTTGATAGTATCTTTTCACATTGACAATAACTATATATTTCGTTGCTCTCAGGTCTATTACCTGTCAACACTTCATTCATTGTAACTTTACGAACGATATTATCTATCTCCCCTCCAGACAATGAAAAATCATTTGCAAGCTTTTGAGCAAATTCATTCTCAATCCAGGACAACTTACTTTGCCATATTTTTGACTTCACTTCACTCGTAGGGCTTTCAAACATGATTTTAAATAGGAACCGTCTTTCATAAGCTGCATCAAGATTACCTTCCAGGTTAGTTGTAGCAATTAGTATTCCATCAAACTTTTCTAGCTCTTCAAGAAGGATATTTTGAATCGCATTTTCAGTCTGTCCAACATTTGAATGACTGTTTTCCTGTCGCTTGTTTAATATTGCATCAGCTTCATTAAATAGTAATATCGGTTTAATTTCTGAAGTATTACAAATCTTCCTATAATTGTCAAATATCTCTTTAACACGTTTTTCTGATTCTCCGAACCACATACTTTTTGACTGGCTTATATCGACCAGTAAAATATCTCTTCCAGTGGCTTTAGCAATTTGATAAGCTGTTTCGGTTTTACCCGTGCCTGGTGCTCCATAAAATATTGCTGAAACACCTTTAGATAAACTCATATTGGTCAATCTTTTTTGCAGTTTAATAAAATTGTCATTATCTAAACTAGTTGTAAGAAAATTAACTTCTTTCTCCAGGATAGGTTCATAGTAAAGCTCTTTATGAGTAATGTTTTCATTGAGTAATATATTCTTTAATTTTTTGTTTCGCATGAAAAGAACTGCATCTTCTTTCATAAATAATTCAATTGCATTGGCAGTTAGATTCAAATTGAAATCATTTGCAAAACGTGAATCACTCAACGTTATGAAATCAAGTTCAAACATTCTGTTTGTTTTTTCAACTAACTCACGTACCTTTAAAAGTCTTTTTCTAGCTAATTGATAGATGTCACGCAATGTCTTTTCTATGCTACTTGCGAATCCAATGATATGGTCATCAACTATCTCATAAAGCAATGTTCGGTCTTCAATATCTAAGAGACCCCTTATTTTTGAAACTGGCTCAATATGATTGTTGTTTATTTCGAGCTCCTTTACTAAATCAAATAGTTCATTCGTGTCAATTTTCTCTTCATTCCGTTGGTCAATTAAGTCAGAAACTTTTTTTACAAATTCATAAATATCAAGTGAGTTGTTCTCTAACTTTGGCATAGGTTGATTTAAATATATTGAATTCGATATTTCAGGATTAATTATAAAATCTGATTTTCCAAAATTACTACCTTTAAATTTACTTTTTTTTAATTGTTCTACCTCAATTAGTTTCAAATCTAATAAAACATCAATATCCACTTTTAAATTTAATGAGTCAATGAAGTTTATATCCAAAAAATTGACAATATCTCGCAAATCAACGTTGTACAATTTAACCTGGAGAATGAAAATAATTGCAAAAATCATACTCTGATTTGCTGTTACATTTAGGTATTTTGAAAGCTCATATAAGAACAGTTTTACTTCTGCTAACACGCTTTCTTCCAGTTGTGAGTTTTCAAGTTTCTTGGCTATGTTGGTTATAGTCGTTAGTAAATTGATAGTTGTATTTTCTCTCGTTTCCATAGTGTATTTATTTGAAGCGTCTATTATACTGTAGTAATGTCATTAGAAGAATTATAATAATCTTTCACAGCCTGGTCATAATTTTCCGCTAGTTCCACCCGATTGTCAATAATCTCAATCAGTTGGTCGAAGTACACTCCATCAATAGCTTCAATAACTTCATTTTCAAAGGTCAGAATCTCAATGTCAAACAAATCCAATCCTTCATTATATCTTACTGCAACATTGCCTTTGTGTTTAAATCCATTTACACTGAATCTTAGCCCGTTTTCTAATGCAATTGGACTGTTGAACCCCCATGAAAATATCACGGGCATATTGGTCTTAAAAATGCTGATTATATAATTTGCCATTTCCATAATTATTCGTTTTTAATGGTTTATTTTAAGCTGCAAGCTCAGCAACTTTTCTAAGAGTATTCACACTTGTACCAGTGATTTTGCTGACATTACGCAAGCTGATACCTTTGCGTAAAAGCTTCAATTCCTCAGTATATTCTACTTTCATTTGTTCGGGTGATTTCTTGAATCCTTCTTTGCGACCAACTTTACCTCCAGATTTTCTGAAATTCTGATAACCTGACCAAACACGTTCTCTTGTAGTAGTCCTCTCCATCCTTGCTACTTCAAGAAGGATTGTTAAAAGAAACTGAGCCATTGGATTAATTTTCCCCTTATCGTCAAGTGTTTCGATATTATAGTTCTTCACAAAGAGGCATATTTTTTCATCATTTAATAGCTCAATTACTTTTAAAGCCTCAAGAGTATTTCTACCAAGACGACTAATTTCAAGTACTAATACCTTATCAACCTGGTTTGATTTTACATAGTCAATCATTTCCAATATTTCTGGACGGTCTTCATTTTTCTTTGCTCCAGATACTTTATTTGAAAATACTTTCACTATTTCCAGTTTATGATTTGCAGCATATTCAGATAATTCGTTAATTTGTCTTTCGAACTCCTGATTTTGCGTTGACACTCTTGCCAGGATAACTACTTTTTTCATTTTATATCTCAATTTAAATGATTATTATGCAAACACAGTTATGATGAGTAACTAATAACATGACAAAGTTACTAATATAACGTGACATATACAAATAAAACGTCATTTAATTTATTACATTTTCATTATTTATTAATTTTTTAATTACCTTTGGTCTCGTTAAATGTAATTGATATGAGTAATAGATTAAGAATTAAAGAAATCCTACGTGAACGGGGAATTTCCGTAGTGGAATTTGCAGACAAGCTAGGTATTGAGAGACAGAACGTTTACAATGTTTTCTCAAAACCAACCTGGCAACGATTGGAACAATGTTCTGAAATTTTAAACATGCCTATTTCTGAATTCTTCGAGAAAGATGGTTCAGAAATAAACGGATATATTGAATACCGAGGTGCAATTTATCGTATCAGTGACTTACAGTCATTTCAAAACCTCGCAGACATAATTAGCAACAATAACAAACAAATAGAAGAATGATTACAGGGGAAGTAAAGAACAAGATTGATGGAATTTGGGATACGTTTTATAGTGCAGGAATAGCCTCACCGCTCACCGTTTTAGAGCAAATGACTTACCTTTTCTTTATCAAATTGCTGGATGACAGTCAAATTAAAAAAGAAGCCAATGCCAAGATGTTTGGCGTGGAAGTAAAAGACCCTGTGTTCAAAAGTGGCAACTGGTTAAACCCTGAATCAAACAAAGAAATACCGTATAATAACTTACGCTGGAGTAATTTCAAGAACTTTGATACTACTTCCATGTTGAGCACTGTCCGTAACGATGTGTTTGTGTTTATTAAAAACATTAGTACTGGGAAAGATAGTTCTTACAGTAAGTTTATGAAAGATACCATTTTCATGATTCCCAACGAACGTACTTTATCGAAAATTGTAGATGGTATTTCCGATATGGATTTGAACGATAAGGATGCCATGGGCGATGTGTATGAGTATATTCTAGGCAAAATGGCTGCCAGTGGTACAAACGGACAGTTCCGTACTCCCCGACATATTATTCGCATGATGGTAAACCTCTTGAAACCAACGTTGAAAGATGTAATTTGTGACCCTGCCATGGGTTCGGCTGGTTTTATTGTGGAATCGGCAAAATACATGGCTGAGCATTACCATACCGATATGCTCAAAAAGGAACATGGTGAACACTACCGAAACACCATGTTTTACGGTTTTGACACCGACCAAACCATGCTTCGTATTGGAGCTATGAATATGATGCTTCACGGGGTAGAAAATCCAAATATAGAATGGCAGGATAGCCTTTCGGATGATAACCTGGACAAAGGCAAATACTCCATTATTCTTGCCAATCCTCCCTTTAAAGGCAGTCTCGACAATGGTTCTGTAGAGAAGAGCCTATTGACCATTGCCAAAACCAAACAAACCGAATTGCTATTTATCAGCTTATTTCTCCGTGTTCTGAAACTAGGTGGCAGATGTGCCTCTATTGTACCTGATGGAGTATTGTTTGGTGGAAGTAATGCACCAACTGCAATCAGAAAAGAACTAATAGAAAACCAAAAACTCGAAGCTGTAATCTCCATGCCTTCAGGTGTATTTAAACCTTATGCTGGGGTTTCTACAGCCATATTGATATTTACCAAAACCAATGCTGGTGGAACAGACAAAGTTTGGTTTTACGATATGAAAGCAGATGGTTTATCATTAGATGACAAGCGTAATGAAATATCAGACAATGATATCCCTGATATTATTGCCCGTTTCAATAACCTTGAAGCTGAAGCTGACCGCACCAGAAACGACCAATCATTCTTTGTTCCTAAAGCCGAATTGGTAGAAAATGACTATGACCTTTCATTGAATAAATACAAAAAAGTAGACCGTGTGGTAGTTGAGTTTGAAAAGCCTGAAGTAATTCTTACCCGTATTAAAAGCTTACAAAGTGAGATTGATAAGGCAATTACTGAATACGAATCATTAATTTAAAACTCCAATCAAAATGAAAAATAAATACGGTTGGGATATTAGAAAGTTAGGTGATTTTATAGAACAAGTTAGAGGTGTTTCATATAAGCCTTCAGATTTATCCTCAGAATTATCTGAGGAATATATACCATTACTTAGGGCAAATAACATTCAAGATGAACTTCATTTTAATGATATGCAATTTGTGTCTTCAACTAAAGTTTCAAAAAAGCAATTATTAAAGAGTGGTGATATATTAATTTGCACATCAAGTGGAAGTAAACATTTAGTAGGAAAAGCGGCTCAGGTGAAAGCTGATTATAAAATCACATTTGGAGCATTTTGCAAAATAATTAGACCTATTAATTTAGATAGTAGATTTTTAGGACATTACTTTAAAAGTAATTTATATAGAAATATTATTTCTGATTTGTCAAGAGGAGCAAATATCAATAATATCAAAAATGAAGATATAGATAGTCTGAAAATCCCAATTCCCCCACTTCCAACTCAACACCAAATCGTTTCCGAATTGGATGCTTTAAGTGATATTATCACTAAGAAGAAGCAACAATTGGAGGAACTTGACACACTGGCTCAAGCTACATTCTATGATATGTTTGGAGACCCTGTGAATAATGAGAAGGATTGGGAAGTTGATAGTATCAATAATATATCTAAAATAAGAATCGGACCTTTTGGGAGCTTATTACATGTTGAAGATTATATTGTAAATGGAACACCATTAGTAAATCCAAGCCACATGTCTAATGGAATGATAATTCCTGATTATAACCTTACAGTAAGTTCTGAAAAAATTAAAGAATTGTCTTCATATCTTTTAAAGGAAGGAGATTTAATTGTTGGTAGAAGGGGTGATATTGGTCGATGTGCATTGGTTACCGAAAAAGAAGATGGTTTTATATGTGGTACAGGAAGTCTATATATTAGATTTAATTCAAAAATAAATCCAATTTATGCGCTCAAAACTTTTTCTTCGAAATCAATGGTTTTAAAATTACAAGAAAAAGCAAAAGGTGCCACTATGCTAAATATAAATGCTGGTAGCGTTGGAAGTTTACCTTTTCCTATTCCACCGCTTAAATTACAAAATAAGTTTATACAAAAAATTGAATCAATTGAAAAACAAAAAAAACTAATCAGTAAGTCAATTGACGATGTTCAACAGCTATTTGATTATACGATGGATAAATATTTTAATTGATAATACCCAAGGTACAATAATAATTATAGTGCTGTTTTAAAGAGTTTTTTTGAGAAATTTAACATGATGTTTTTTTGATTGCAATAACTTTAAAAGAATTGAAATGATAGACAACCAAGATGAATTAAGGACAATAATTTACACTGTTTCAGAAATTCTGAAAGCTGACAAACTTGACGAATTGTCTGAAATTTTAGACAATTCAAATATATCAATCGAACAAACTGATTATGACAATTGGAATGGCGGACGCTATTTTTATACTTTATATCTTACTATTGACTTAGTTGTATTTGTCAAATTCAGAGACCGAATCCAAAGTATTGAATCAGAACTACTCGAAAAATTTAGCATTGCAACAAGACATTATGATAATGAAAGAATATCAAATATTAAAATTATACCAAAAGCGAAACTCAAAATAGATTGGACACGACTAGGTGGAACAAATACAAAAGAACAACTGATTAAAGATGTGAATTTTCTAAAAAACATAATGATTTCGGTTGCTACTGGTGGACAGAGAATTCAAGACATAAATGACCAATACAAACAAAAGTACATTGCTTGTGACAAGTCATTTCAAAAATTAAATTTTCAAAACCCAAATCCATATAAAGACCTTTGGGAATGGTATGGGAGATGGAGTTCAACTTTTCCAACTTACAATGAAAGAAGAACTTATCTTGGTGAAATGTATAATTCTCTTATACAGATACTAGAAGAAACAGATGAACCTGAATTAATAAACGTTACAGTTGACTTGTCAGATTGGGAAAGAATTGAACGCTCAATAAATGAAATTAGACTAAGACAAAATGAAGCAAAGACCGAAGAACAGTTTCAAGTCGTTGGGCTTTTGAGTAGAGAAACTATAATTACTTTAGCACAGGCAGTTTACATTAAAGAGAAACACCCTATACTTGACGGAAAAGAAGTTAGTAAAACTGATGCAAAAAGAATGTTAGAGGCATATATTTCAGTCGAATTATCTGGTTCAAGTAACGAAACTCTAAGACGATACGCAAAAGCAACATTAGACTTAGCAAACGAATTAACTCATAAGCGAACTGCAACGAAAACGGATGCTTCTCTCTGTGCGACAGCGACAATTTCAATGATAAATTTAATTGGAGCAATTGAAGGACGAATATAAAAACCTCTGCAAATGCCCATTTCCTTTATAATTCGAACTAATATTCATATATGAGAAATTTCGATTACTTAAAAGACAATCAGGATTTTGCAAAGCTTTACCAGTTTTGCAATTCGGCTGAAATAAATCAGTTGTCTGACCCCAACATTTCAGCCTTTAGCTGTCGTTTGGCATTGGAATATCTGGTGAAGTCTGTTTACCTTATCCAGCAAATTGAAATCAGTGAGAAAGCTTCTTTGTTTGAGTTAGTAGATGGTGAATATTTCAAAGCATTTGTTGGTGATGATAAGCTAATGATGGCGTTGCATTATATCCGCAAGGCAGGAAATAATGCAGCTCATACAGCCAATGTTTCAAAGAAAGAATCATTCTTTTGTTTGCTCAACCTCCATACATTTGTTGGAGCAGTATTGAGTAAACTAGAGGTTATTGATAGTTATCCACCTTTCGACAAAGAATTACTTAGCTCCAAACCCGAAGTTCACATTACCCCACCAGCCAAAGCCGAACCAAGCGAAGAAGTTCTAAGTAAATACGAAGGTAAGATTGATAAGAAAGATACACTGATAGTCAAAAATCCCGAATACTTTACTGAAGCCGAAACACGCAAATTTTATATCGACCAACAGCTACGAGAAGCTGGCTGGGAAGTACTGGATACAGAAAACAGCAAAGTTCCTTGTAAAGCTGGTATTGAAATCCATGTGGAAGGAATGCCAAACAACAAAGAAGAAGGATTCTGTGATTACGTGTTGTATGACAGAGATGGAAGCCCATTGGCAGTGGTGGAAGCAAAAAAGACAAGTGTTTCACCCATTAAAGGCAAACACCAGGCTACTTTGTATGCCGACTGTCTGAAGAAACAATACGGAATTCGTCCTGTGATTTATTATACCAATGGGTACGAATTAAACATTATAGATGGGCTGGGTTATCCGAACCGTAGATTATTGGGATTTCATACCATTGCAGAGTTGGAATTATTGATTCAACGTAAAAGTAGACAAGACATTAGTGACTTTAAGATAAATGAAAGCATTGCTGGCAGACATTACCAAAAAACGGCTGTAACAGCTGTTTGTGAGCATTTCAACAGCAAACACCGTAGAGCATTGCTGGTTATGGCTACAGGTACAGGTAAGACTCGTGTATCCATTTCACTGGTTGAATTACTGATGCGTAACAACTGGATTAAAAACGTCTTATTCCTTGCCGACCGAACCGCCCTGGTGGGTCAAGCCAAACGGAACTTTGCCAAAATCCTTCCACATGTCCCCGTTTGTGTATTGTCGGAAAACGATGCCGAAAAGGATATGAACGCCCGAATCATGTTCTCCACTTACCAGACCATGATAAACTACATTGATAAGGACACAAAAGACTTTTCAATAGGTAGGTTCGATTTGATTATTATTGATGAAGCTCACCGTTCTATTTTTGGAAAATACACTGCTATTTTCGATTACTTCGATTCATTGTTGGTTGGTCTGACTGCTACACCCAGAAGTGAAGTTGATAGAAGTACCTATGAAATGTTTGAAATGGAACAGGGTGTTCCTAATTTCGATTATGAGTTGGAAGAAGCTGTTGCTGACAAATTCTTAGTGCCTTACAATGGTATAATACGACATTCCAAACACCTTCAGGCAGGAATTAAGTACAAGGACTTGAGCAAAGATGAGAAAGAACAGCTTGAAAAAGTTTGGGCTTACGAAGCTGCTAAACGTGCCCTGGATGGAACAGAATACAAAAGGGATATTCGTGGAGAGGAAATGTTTAAATACATTTTCAATAATGATACCATTGATAAAGTGTTGCTTGATTTAATGACTAATGGGCTTAAAGTTCAAAGTGGTGAACGTATCGGTAAAACTATAATCTTTGCTTATAATCATGCTCATGCCGAACTGATTACAGATAGATTTAAAACCTTGTATCCGCAATATGGGGCTGAATACTGTGTTCTGATTGATAACTATGTTACCTACGCTCATGACTTGATAGAAAAATTTGAAGTCCGTGACAAAAATCCTCAGATTGCTGTTTCGGTTGATATGTTGGATACAGGAATAGATGTTCCTGACATATTGAATCTGATATTTTTCAAAATTGTAAGGTCGAAAATCAAGTTCCTTCAAATGATTGGTCGTGGAACACGTTTATCGGAAGGGATATTTGGAGATGACCAGGATAAAGAAGAGTTCTGTATTTTTGACTATTGCGAGAATTTTGACTACTTCGATAAGAACCCGAACGGAACTGAAGCAAAAATTACGCAGTCACTAACTGAGAAAATCTTTAATATCAAAGCTGATTTGGCTTTTGAACTTCAGGCTTTGAAGTTCCAGGAAGATGACTTTGCCAAAGAATATCATTTACAGACTAAAAAAGAACTTCGGGAGCAGATTGGTAGTCTGAATACGCAACGGATTGATGTTCGCAAGAATTTACTTTACATTGACAAATACAAACTGGAAAGCGTTTGGCAATATGTATCTCAACTGGATGTACTTGAAATCAAAAATCATATAACTCCACTTTTAATTCCGACCCAGGAAGATGAGAATGCGAAACGGTTTGATTTATTGGTTTTGATGATTGAACTATCATTACTTGATGCTGTAACCAACTCAACCAAAACCAAACAGAAAATTGTAACTATAGCTCAAGCATTGGAGGACAAAACCACTATTCCCCAGGTCAAAGAAAAGATTGCCGTAATTAAAGAATTGCAGACTGAAAATTTTTGGCAAAATTTGTCATTATCCAATCTTGAACATGTTAGAATTGAGCTTAGAGACCTAATGAAGTTCCTAATTGGTGACAAGCAAGCAACCTTTACTGTCGACATTGAAGATGAAATTATAGATGGTGGAATAGCCAAAGGAATTGTAACTGTAACTACCTACAAACAAAGAGTATTTGACTATCTGGTAGAGAACCTGGCAACTAACATAGCTCTTCAGAAAATTCTAATGATTGAAAAGCTTGAAAGAAGTGACCTCATGGAGCTTGAAAATATCCTCTGGAAGGAACTGGGAAATAAAGAAGAGTACGATAAATATACCCAAAACAGATTTTCAGAAGGAAATGTAGCCATTTTCATTCGTTCAATGATTGGTGTCAACAGAGATGTTGCAGCTGATAAGTTCAGTAAATTCTTAGATGAAAATATACTGAATTCTCAACAACAAGAGTATGTAAAAACCATTGTCAATTACGTTTGTGAGAATGGCGATATTACCCGTGAAGTCATTGCAAACGAATCACCTTTTGATGGCTTTGACTGGCTCAATGTATTTGGAAACAATGTGAATGTGATTCCAAAATACGTGGACGAACTGCATGGGGTGGTAGTGATTTGATTACCAAAAGAATAACTGAAAACTATAACAAGAAGAAAAATAGCCATTAAATTGAAATAATATGCAAATAGACATAAAAGGCAAAATTAACGAAAAGAAACTTGCATACAGTAATACATTATTACCTCTATTTGAAGCAATTGTAAACTCAATACAAGCTATTGAAGAAGATAGTTCTACAAAACCAGGAATTATTGAAATAGATATAATTCGTTCAACTCAAAAAAGTATTGAATTTGAAGGAAAAGAAGACATTCCTGAAATTCTTGATTTCATTATAAAGGATAATGGTATTGGTTTTAATGAAGAAAATTATGAGTCATTTAACTATGCACATTCAACGTACAAAAAAGGTGGTAAAGGAATTGGAAGGTTTACTTGGTTAAGAGCATTTACTATTGCTGAAATTGAAAGTCGCTTTCAAGTTGATGGGGGCTGGAATCTTCGTAAATTTAATTTCGAACCAACAAAAAAAGGAATTGAAAATCATTTTTTAGAATCTGTTAATACAACAAAGGAGAGATACACAATAGTAAAGCTCAAAGGTCTTAAAGAAGAGTATCGAAAATGGTGCAATTCCAAATCAGAAGATATTGCTCTGAAAATAATTGAACATACCTTTATTTATTTTCTAAGTAATGAATGTCCTCGAATCTTAATTAATGATTTAGGTAATCAAATTGTGGTAAATGATTTATTTCAATTATTTACAAAGGGACAAGTGAATTCACAGCCTCTCCAGATTAGAGATAATGATTTTAAGATTAGCTTTGTAAAACTATACAGCAGTAGAGTCGATAATAAAATTCACTATTGCGCAAATAATCGTGAAGTAATAAACGATAAAATTTCAATAGAGATTCCTGAACTTGATACTTTATTAACTGATGATAATTTAAATTTATTTTCGATTGCAGTTTATGTTGAAGGCGAATTTTTAGACCAAAATGTAAATGAAGAAAGAACAACAATTAATTTCAACAAGGGAGAAATGGAATTTCCCGACCAAATATCACAAGATGAACTTAGAAAGAGAATAACAGATTTATTACAAATCGAATTTAAAGATGAGATAAGTAGTCTTTCTGAAATCAGAACACAAAGAGTAAAAGAGTTTGTATCTCAACATCCAAGATATAAACAATTACTTAAATATAAATCTGAGAAATTGAAGAAAATCCCTTCAACCCTTTCTGAAGAGAAAATGGAATTAGAAATTTTCAAGATTCAACAAGAGCTTGAACTGGATGTAAAAAAGGAAACTACTACAGTACTTAAATTCATTGATAGTGAATCAGATATGCTGGAGTTTGAAGAAAAGCATAAGGAACTTTATGCAAAAGTAATAGATGTTGGAAATGCGAAGCTTACAGATTATGTAATCCACCGAAAATTAGTTTTGGATTTATTTGAGAAACTCTTAAAAAGAAAAGCGACCGAAAAGGCTGTTCATAGTCTAATTTTTCCACTCCAAACATTATCGGATGAAATTGGATTTGAAGACCATAATTTATGGATGTTAGATGAAAAACTATCTTATCACAAGTATCTTGCATCGGATATACCATTTAAAAAAATAAAACCAGTTGATTCGGATTCTAAAGACAGACCAGATATTTTAGTATTTAACAGTCCATTTGCTTTCACAAATAGTCCAAAGCCATATGAATCTATTGTGATTATTGAATTTAAAAGACCAATGAGAGATGATTATAATGAAAAAGAGAATCCAATTTCTCAGGTAAACAAATATGCTAGGGAAATAATTGCAGGGAACGCAAAAGATAAACATTTAAGGGAATTTGATTACAGAAAGAATACACCAATTTATGCATACATTGTTTGTGATTTAACTAAAAAATTAAAGGCATTTGCAGATGATGCAGGATATAGACCTTTACCAGGAGGTGATGGGTATTTCTCATATAACGAAAACTACAATATGTATGTTGAAATTATGAGTTTTGATAAAATACTCAAAGACTCAAATGATAGAAATCGTGTTCTATTTGAGAAACTTAATTTAGTTTGACTAACTAAATAATTGATTATGGCAAAATATCACGTATTCCTTGGTAATCATTTTAAAGCCAAATGACCAAAGTGTAGTTTTAAGTTATTCTTGTCATGTAATTGACAGTAAGGCTTTTGTGAAGTATTCTAAAGTTGATATTTAAATTAAATTTATTAAGATTAATCATATGATTTTATGGAAATTGCAATAAAAAATTACTTCTTAATAGATGAGGAGGATTATTATCTTGGTTACGATTTTGATACTGGCAAAACTACTACTGAGTTTATTTTTCCTTTGGCTGAAGAATATAATTTAGATGACCTTTATGACCTAAATGATTATTTTAGTCATATTGGAATACCGCATTACTATTACAGACCCAATAAGTTTTATAATGATAATGGTATTAATGTTGCGAGATTAAATCGTCTTTTCGTTAAAACAGATTATGAGTCTTTTACAAATTATTTAATATATCTTGCATGGGAGTTCAATTGTTTGCTAAATGAAAAGACTAAAAACGATTTGAGTATTGAAGATGAATTGGAGAATGCAAAAATGCTCAAATACCTTAGGATAAATATCACAAAAAAAAACACATTGATATTGTCATTCAAACCTAAAGAAAGAGTAAAATCAACGAATGTTGAAATAATTTACAATATTAAGGAATACTTAGAAAAACATTTCGAAGAAAAAGTAGAAACGGTAGTTAAGGCAGATGATGGTGTTAAAGAAGTTAAAGTTGAATACTTTCCAATTAAAGAAAATTTCCTTGATTTGAAAATAAAACGACTTTCCTATCAAACAAAGACACAGGGAGCACCTCCTAAAAATAAAAAACTTGATGAATTTGTTGAGTTATTACTATATCTAGGCAGTTTTCAAAAAGCTAATGGGATGAACCCTCATACTTTCAGTGATTATTCAAGTAAAAATTTTCATCATGTATTCGATTATCTATTAGATACTGGAATTTTAAATAATATATTCTCCTTACAAAACAAGAGTATTGATTCTTTAAAAAGTACTCCTTATGATTATATTCGCTCACTTGTCAATAATTTAAGACGCCAACGATTGGAAAGAAAAGTTAATGTCAAAAAGAAATCTAACCTATAATACCAGAAAAAAGGGCAGCATTTATATATAAATTATTTATTATATTTTAAAACTATTATTAGTATATAAATATATTTTTAATAGTCACATTAAATACTATTATTAGTATTTAATTATAATTTTATTTATCACATTTGATACTACAATTAGTATTAAATGTGATATTTATTTTTTATATACTACTCTATACTTCTTCTAAGATGCATTGTATAAGTCAATTAATTTTCTGAATCTTTGCAACGTAATCAAATCACATATACGACATGCGGTCGGAACTAGATTTGGTAAATTAAAACAGTAACAAATGAAAAATCATGAAAACTAAAAAATCCTTCAACACTAAAGTTGACTCTACCTGACTTTAAAACGCTTTCTATACTATATCATTATTCCCAATATAGAGAGCTATAATCACTCAACATATATCATTGATATTCATTGAATTGCAAATATGCAATTTCATGAACAGGGAGAACTATATCTAAAATTTTAAAAAACAAATAAAAAATAGACATTATGAAAACATTAAATTCAAACGTAATAGAGATGAATAAAAGTAGCCAGTTACAACCAGTATTAAAGAGTGATAAATGCCAATTAGTAAAATTGGTAGAAAAAAGGTATGGTATAAATATTTTGCAGGCAATATATACAACTAAAGAAAGATACAATGGGTATGGTCAAATACCCGATTGGATAGATAATGAGTATAGCTATATTTCTACAAGAATTGGACTTAGGGGTATTGAACCTGAATTTTTTCTAAAGGATTTGGATTTTAGTTCTTTGTCTGGGTTATATCAAATGACGGATACAATGGACTTTTCACATAGAAGTCATAAAAACAATATTAATGGAACCTATAACGCACCTATGGCGTATTTAATTCCAGTTGTTTTGATGAAATATAAGAAGTCAGCACTTGCATTTAGAATAGATAATAAAATAATAACGGAAATGTTTGAAGATACTCAAGCAATTATTTCTGACAATTTAACCCAGGACGAACTGTTGAATATTAATGAAAGACAGAAGCACCATCTTGAATACTTAGAATACACTTATAGTGATACTGACTATAGAAGAGGATGTCGCAACTGGGAACAAATATTCTGGGAGAAATTCTATCTAGATAAAAGTGATATGCTTCATGCTGAATATCTCGCATGGAAATTAGTACATATTAATTAATCAAATAATATCAAACCAAACATTCCCTTGTTTCGAAAGATTCAAGGGAGTGTACATAAAAAATAATATTATGATAGTACCAGCAATGTCAGTAACTGAAATTTACAAAGAGTTAGCCAGGGATTATGATTATTGTGTTTCTCGAATTCAAAGAGATATGAACCAATATAGACGGGCAATCATTAAGTCATCAAAATTCCCTATGTGTTTTAAACCAATAGATTATGTTGCTCCATCAAGAAATCATTTTATAATACTTGTTGAAGCAAAATCTAAAAGAGATGCTTCTGACCCATTTATAACTTTCGTTGGATATTACTTACGTCCAGAGGGTATTTATGCTGCAATGGCATTTCCAACATCAGGTGGTGAAAAAAGAATTTTTCTCTATCCTCCACATTTCTTTGAAAGATATAAAGAAAGGTATCTCAAAGAAGAAGTAACTACTCTTGATTCAATAAAGACATATTTCAAAATTAACTCAGCTAATATATTGGAATTTACTGAAGGAGATAAGTTTAGAGGTTCTTGCAATCAAGGTTTTGTTTTCGGAGAAAAGCTATTAACTAATGTCTTTATTATTAAGACTTTTGTTTCAAATGAAATGTTGAAAGGAGAACAAATTAAGTTAAATGCAAGATTTATTAATCACATTGGTGAGTTAAATGATATGAAAACTACTCAAAACTATTCGATAAATCCATATTTATCAATCATAGCCAAAAATAGCGGAATGTGTTTATAAGTCGATAATTATAAAATTTAAAATATTTAAAAAATAAAAACTAGGCATTATCATCAAATCTTAAATATTTAACGTTGAATTTGGGTTGTTTAAGCTAGATTAAGTACCAATATTTGAGACATTTTCTATTAATGTAGAAGTATTTATTTCAAAAGAATGTCCTTTTCAAATTAGGCACTGTACATCCTTTGCTTTTTTTGATTTGCTTATAAACTGTCAAATGATTTTTCATTCCCAGGTGGTGAAATTGATAATATCGTTCGTAAAATAACTATGAAGGAAGTCTTAACTGGAGATAGACCTGATTCAAATGATATATATGGTTATTGCCAAAGTGAAAAGGTTTTGTCAATTAAAAAAGGGAAAGTTAGGGTTGGGTTTGAGTAAAAATTAAAACTAATTGCTTTGTCATTTATTTAATAATCGAATTAATAAGTTGTAGCATCTGCAATGCATTTTAAATGTTCAACAATAGAATTATATCTATCTGAAGGTAAATCATACCGCATTTTGGTCAATAAGCAATTAAATTCATTTTCTGCTTTAGTATGAATATCAACACGTTGGTCTATTAAATCTTTGCCATAACTAACAAAATTATTTGCTAAATTAATAATTAGATTGTAATTCTTTATGTCTAAATCAGTCCAACAATATGAGCTATAAAGTACATTTGCTGAATATCTTACATGATATTGTTTTCTAATCTCACTGAAATTATAATAAATACTTTTTGAAATTTTACAGAAGAATGCACAATCAAGCATTCTCTTTTCCCATTCATATGGTTTACTGGGTTTTTCAAATCTAATTTTTTTTCTAATTATTGAATTTCCATTAGCTAGTAAAGTAGCATTTGCTGTCTCATATGGTTTAAATATCATATTCATGTAATTTTATTGTTTGATTATATTAGTATTTCATTAAATGCCTGCAAGTTTTTTTTGAATGATTGATTACACTCGATGTCGTTGTAATTAATCTGTTCATTTTTTTCTTTCCTGAATTTTTACTATTGGCACTAAAGTCCGTGTGTATGAGCACATGGTGGTTTGTAGGAGAGTCCACAGTGTCTTCCTTTAATAAATTGGATGAAGGAGCAAAATCATCAATTGCAGCCTGTTTGCCAATGACATTAATATGAGTTTTGTGGAGGTTTTTTCCTTTTCACTATTTGATTTCCCATTTTTATTTTTTATAAAACTGCCTGTCAATTTATTTATAAGCCAATAAATCTAATAATGAAATTCACTAAAAGTTGATAATTATTTGCATAATTATTTAGTTTTTTTGTTTAAATATTTATACATCAATTCCATGTTTTCAACATCTTCAAAATATTCATTCTCCTTTAACGATTTGAGTGGTAAAGAGAAACCACCCTCTTTTCTTCGTAGTTTTAGAATAACAACATCAGTTATTAAAGTTGATACTGGCAAATAAACTCCAAACATTTGATTCGAAGCACTTGTATTTAAAGAAAATATAGCATAGAAGCCATTAAATTCACCAGAATCAACTACGTGTACACCTTCATGTTTTTTTCTAAAAGAACTTTGTTTTGTCCAAAACCCGATAGGGTAAATGTATTTCCCTGGATTATTTATCTGTTCTCTCACTATATTATATGAATCATTCAAAATAAGAGCGTAGCCATATTTTTCAAATGCAAGTATATAAGCTGTTTTCAATAACGCAACTTCCAATTTATGAACATCAACTGAACTTGGTACGAACTCTACATTAATTACATTATTATTTTTTGCAGATTCTATATATTTCTTAAAACTATTCGGTTCATTAAATTTTTCGTTATGTCTTACAGTTATTTCTCCTTTATTATCAACTTGAATTTGACCTTGTACTAAAACTCCATTATATGAGAATTTAGCTTTTGAATTTGTATTCGGTAAAAATGACCTTACATCAAGTTCAACTAATCTTTTATTAAGATGACAATCAATTTCGTGTCCTGCTTTGCTGTTGCACTTTTTACAAGACAATGTATTAGAATGACCTCCGAGTACTCTCGGTGGTGCATCCTCCAATGTCAACATGTTTAATGAATCTGATTTTAAATCTTCATTTGAAAATTCATTTAAGCATATTGGACATATATAAGTATTTTCTTTATATGTAATAGATTCTGGTAAAAGCTCATTCTCTTGAAGAATTCTTAACTGAGTTACATATTTATCAAAAATCTTTTTTCTTTTATCTTCCCCATTTCCCATCTTTATCTTTTATTTATGCCACCCTTAACGACCTAAAATATAGGATTTGGAGGTTTACTTGAGTGTTTACTGATTACCTGCTACAAAGTGCATATTCCGGAGCATACCCGCCCACTTTAGAATAGATACTTTCCAGCTTCAAACTGAAAGTTGACTATTCAAAAACACGTTTTTCATGTCCGTTTACCCTAAATATAGGTATCAAACAGGATGAAAAGACAACAAACTGAAACAAAACATTCCAAATTCCGGATCATACCCGTTCAAGGGTACCTTTTTCCGGAGCA
>Ga0302170_10000346_pt1 | contig 18658 bp, 8 predicted proteins | sample I_Fen_N2_1_FD_193492 | JGI IMG/M metagenome (GOLD analysis project Ga0302170, IMG submission 193492) | Peat permafrost microbial communities from Stordalen Mire near Abisko, Sweden - I_Fen_N2_1 | ecosystem: Environmental > Terrestrial > Soil > Wetlands > Permafrost | place: Sweden: Abisko...
ACTTGCCTTTTACAAGACCGCCCAATACATTGAAGTAGCCCCCCATTTCGCCCGAAAACCAGGTTGGGTTTGGTAGTTTTGCCTGCATGAGCAGAGCTGCACCGGCACTAATAATTGGAATCCGTTTTTTGATAAACATCAGTTTAACCTGTATGCCCAGTTCTCCCTGCATGTAAGCATAAGCCTGTCCGTTGGCATACCATCCGTTGATACCGATAGGTTCCGAACTACCTTCGCAATGGGCATTTCCATAGTTTTTAAGCATAATATCAAAACCCAATCCGGCACTAAAGTTGGCATAGAACATTAGAAATCTCAGATCCCCGGTTTTGACGGTAAATTTAGAGCCAAAAGCAAATCCTTTTCCATCTCCCAAGGTATTCAACTCGCGCATATAGTCAAGCGACTGTGAACTGACATTCAGTATCTGTGCCACTTCAGTAGGTGGGGCAGGACTTGCCGGAATGCGGCTACCCACCATAAGATAGCTATCTGTCTCGGCAGTAAGGCTACCCACTCCTATTTTTAATCCAATAGGGTCGGTAGGAGTACCTATATGCACGTACCATTCTTTAGGTTCAAAATGTAATACCACCCATCCTGCTTTATTGTTTAGCCCGGCACCTCGTATTACATTACCCGGCGTTTTTATATAGGCTTCGGCTGTGGCATGTAATACGTTATTGGTGAAATCATAATTCATCCCTACCTTGGCCAACATAGAAGCAGCTCCATCCAAGGTAGTGTTGACCGGTTGAATGTTATCGGCCAGATCGGCAAACTGACCGTTTGCCGCCAGTTTTTTATAAATAGTTGAGTTCTGTATATTGCCCAGTGTACTTTTCATTTGCTCCGCCATGTAATTTTTCATCTTTGCTATGTCAGAATAGAAATTGGTGATAAATGTAGGAGCTGCAAAATAAGCTTTTCCGTATAATCCCATGTTAGATAATCCATTGTCAGTGCTAAACATCATTTCAAATCCGGCTTCTCCGGTAAAAGCTTCCGCCCCCTTGAAGTTAACCTTAGCATTGAATCCCAATCCGTATGATTTATCCGGAGTGTAATCAATACCACACAGGCTTTGAGCCGACTTGCTGGGCTGCTTCAGCATATGATAACTGGCTCCACCGCCCAGTCCGGTCATACTGATACCGGCAAAAACGGGAACATCAAAGCCGGATGCCATGGCCTGTACATACCAGTAGCGGAAAGCTTCGGAAGGATTGCTGCTATCGGGTATGGCACCAAAGGCAGCCTGAGCATCTACGGTAAGTGAACTGCCCAAATTGGTGGTCATCTTCAGGGCGCCTGCAAAACCGTTGCCCATAGTAGGATCGTCGCGCAGGAAGTTGACATTACCGCTGATATTGAATCCACAGAAACTGACATTGTCGATAGCCACAGCACCAATATTCAGCTTTTTAAAAACAAAGGAAGCGCTTTCGTTCACGGTCTGCATCTCACCCACAATGCCAAGTCTGGTAGATGCACTGATTTTGCCCGCCATCAGGTTTACTTTCACTCCCATCGAGAGTGTAACTTCGTTATTGTTGGTAGTAAGACCTATGTCGGAAAGCGAGATAGGAAAGTTTCCGATTTTAGCTTCGCCTTTGTAGCCAAAATACTTCGCCTGAATATAAGGCGACTCGGTTTGCAGCACCAAATCCTGAAACTCGATACCTTTGATGGAAGTGACCGATTTAGTGTTTTTCGTCGTTTCTGAACTTTCCTGTTTGGTGGCTTCGATGGTCAGGCTACCGGTCAGCACCGCTTTCGGACGGAAATTGCCGTCTTTAACCTTCAGTTCGATGTGTGAGGTAGGATCCAGATGTGCCTGAGCCTGAAACAAATCAAAATCTATGTCGCAGAGCGAACTGGCCACCAGGGTATATTCGTTGCCGGGCAGAATGGTTGCTTTGTAGGCAACACCTCCCCGACAGGAATCGACTTTCTGCTCTTTTGATACCGGCAACTGGATGCGACCGTCAAACCCACCACCAGTCAGTTTGCTGGCTTCTAAATTGATAAAGAATTTGTCGACTGAGAAGGTCCATCCCGAGGCTGTTCCTTCGGGCAGAAGACCGGTAACGGCAAAGTTACCCGTCAGCCCTGCATTGTCAATAAGCATTTGGTTCGCCTCAAAACTGACTCGTTCGGTTGAACCCTTCTTCTTGAATTCAGGGGGTAATGTTATTTTAAGTTTGTTGACATACACACCCCGCCATAGGCCGGCCTGACCGGGAACGATGTTAGAATAACCGGAAGGAAAAACTACACCCGGGGAGTTACGGGTATCGCTGAGATCCACCACAGCTTTGTCCACCGAGATGGCAAATTTTTCCAGGCCTTTTACGGCAAAAGGTTTCAGGCTGAATTCTGCCAGCATATCGTTCCAATCGGTAATCGTGGTTTTAAACGAACCTTTGACCTGTTGCGTGGAGTCAGGTTCCAGGTTCTGATTGAGTGCCACCAACATGTTTTTAGAGAAAAGCACATCGGCCGACAATCCGATTTGCTGAATGCCGCTACAGTTAAACACAGCATAAGTATCGCTTTGCGGGTCGGGCACCTTGAGGTTTTTAGCACCCTTTAGCGTAACGGAAAAAGAATTGCTGCCAAAGGGAATAGTTACATCCTGCAATAAATATAATCGGGCATCGCCTATCAATCCACCACCGTGCGAGAGCTTAATATTATCAGCTCCGAAATAAAGTTCTTTTGGTTTATTGGTTTCCGGGTCGTTCTGTGGCAGTGCCAGCTTACAAAACACGGTCAGTTGCGTGTAGGCCGGCAGAAACTTAGCCTGACTAACCCCAATAGTCACGGTGGCCGTACCAAACTTCTTTTTCATGCCCACAGGCAAATCGGTCAGGTCGGTAGGCGAAATAGCGTCTACGTATTTCTGGTAACTTTCCAGATCGTCGAGCGTTGCTACCGCCCGGGCTTTGGTATTGTCGTCAGATGCAGTAGCACCTGCCGCATGACCGGCCAGCGACATACAACAGAAAAATACGATCAACAAATAGAATGTACGTAAACGATGTGACATGCTAACTATAAACTATGAATTATAAACTAAGAACTGTCAACTGTGAACTGTCAACTATAAACTATGAACTATAAACTGTCAACTACTAATTATGAAGCTTCCACTCGTGTGGAAGGTCTGTCAAGCAAAAAAAACAGTACTTCCACACGCGTGGAAGGTCCGTCAAGCAAAAAAACAATGCTTCCACGCGCGTGGAAGGTCCGTCCCGTGAAAAAACAGTGCTTCCGCGCCTGCGAATACGCTGTCCCGTGACGGGACGCTGCTTTCACGCGTGAGGACGGTCTGTTTTCTTTCCTTTGTCTTAGCACGACTCACAGAAACGTGCCATCAGAGACAATTCCACCACCACTTGCAATGAGGAGACTCTCCTCATTAGGATAAGGAAACTCTCTCCAGCCTGCTTGTAGATTATTGCACTCCCATTATCCAACTTTCACCACTAAAAAGAAAATTTTGCCGAGCAGTCTACACCTTTATGCAAGTAAGTAATGGTTATATATCCATATGAACAAGACAAATACTAAAAAATCATCTACCTATACTTTCCCAGTCCGTAGGTAATTCTATCCAATCTCTACCTTCAACAACGTCTCTCAAATTTCCACATAACAACTCTGAAACAAATGAAAAATAGTTATTAACCTTTTCTTCAAAAGTGTTTCCTGGTGCGTCTCCCATTCCTCTAAAATCTTTCCATGGAAAAGTAATACCTTCATTATTTAATCTTAGATAGGAGTGAATAAAAATTGAATCATGATCTTTTATATTTTTAATGTGAAAAATTGTGTATTCACCGCCATTAAACGGTTGATACATAAATGCTATTTTTCTATCTATTTTTTTGTTTAATAGATTTATTTTGATTGCCTGATGATATAGTGGTTGAGAAAAATCATCTTTAGAAATTTCGATTTGATAATCTAAATCGGTTGCCAAATAACCACAATAATGCAGAAAGCTATCTTCAATTATTTTATATTTTTCGTTTGTTTCCATAAAAAATTTATTTTTTAAAAGCATGATTTATTTCCATATCGTAAAAACCACTAGGGGTTGACACATTGTTTGGATTTCCCAAATCCAAAATAGTATATCCCTGTTGGATTTTTTCGTCAATTACAGCTTGGTTTAATTTGCCAAGTTTAGTGTCTAAAACTTTTTCATAAACCACCTGTTTTTCTAATGTACCACTTAAATATCTATCATAATCTCCTAGTTCTAAATCATCAAGAAAATCTTGAAAATCTTTATTCAGATATTTTTTCCCTTGATATAGGAATCTACATTCGGTAGTTCCACTTGCCCCTTTTGCAAAAATTTCTACATTATCAGCCCCCAATTGGTTTGCTAATTCATCAGCCACTTTTGTAATTGGATTCATTTGTCTTGCAACAATAAATATCTTTCCATTTGTTCCCGGTTTGATTTGTTTAATTGTAATACCAGCATATTCATCTCCAACTCTAATAATCTTACCAGCAATAGTAACTTCTGAAGTAGTATTTGTAATTTTCCCTACTATTTTCCCAACATTGCCCTCTATGACAGCTATTTCATCTGCGGAGCGGGTGGTGTTTTTCCATCGGGTTAGGGCATCGGTTAAACTGCTTAATCCGGTTTTAAGGGCATGAACGGTTTGAGCCGTAAAATAGGCGGTTTCAAGTGCATCGTATAGTCGAAGTACTTCCAACCCTCCGTTGGAAGTTACCTTGTTACGCCATCCGGTATCGGGTCTGCATTATCAATTACAATTTTCAATATTTCATCTAACAACAGCTCTTCTTTGTGGTTAAAATTTGCGTACTGGGTAATTGAATAACAATTTCTTAATTTATCAATTGCTTCATCTCTTTTATCAATACTATTCAATTCTTTTAAAATAGTATCAAAAAAAACATACGATTGATTATGTCTGTTTTGCAATTCAGCACTTAATCTCTTTAATATCGGAATAATTAACTTATCTATATTCATTTGAATGCTTGCTCTGTTTTTATTATCCATGATTTAGGAATATTTGTTATAACTGCCTGGTAATTACCTCCAGGATATCCATTTCCTTGTGATGCAGCCTTTCCTTCGCTTATCCATGTACCTGATGGTACATCAAACTCAGTTACAGACTCTATTTTCACTCCCCAGTCATCTCTAATAGCTAATCCTTTTCTAATTTCATTTTCGGTAGCATATTTTTGATTAGTAAGCCATGAAAATTTACGTCCTGTTCGATTATCAATTCCATGATATTTAAAATATCTCTCATTTGTCAATAATTGCCTGTTTGTATACAAAGAATTTTCAAAAGTAGCTGCAATTTTTTCTGGCAATAGAGGACCTGATAAATATCTGATATCTTTTACTAATATAGTAAATTGTGTTTCATCAATAACATCATCTATACTTTGAATAGATGTATTTTCAACACTTTCATCACCTACAATCTTTCCAATCTTTCCCTCAACTAGCGCAATTTCATCCGCATTTGTAGCAGTAGCTTTCCATTCTTTATAGCTTGCTTTTAGACCATCTAATGCTCCTATGGCTTCGAGGGCACGTCCGGCAAAGTACAGATTGATAAAGGTTTCATAACCAGCAAGGCATTTTTTACCTTTTTCTGTTGATATTTTGTTTTTCCAACCTGTATCCTCAATCGCTATGTTACTGCCAAGTGCTAATGCATCTACCGCTGCAAATGCTGCTGCTGTGCCTCCTTCGGTAACGGCCGGCAACGACAATACCAAAGCCACTGCTTTAATTCCTAACGTAAGGTCGCGTTCTTTTTTCTGCTCAATGATGCTCCATAGTGCCAAAGCAGGTATGGCTATATCGGAGTTGGAATGATAGATAGTTTCAAGCCCATAGCGTAAATCTCCGTAAAAATGAAGTTTTACCAACTCATCGGGAGCAAATGCCCGCTTTTGATAATAATCGGTCGCAGGCCAGTCGCCATTTAGATTGAGGCGTTTTTGGGTAATATATATTTTGCCATTAGCCCGTTCAAAGGTAAGAGTAAACTTAATTCCCTGATAAGCTGTACCTTCATCTGTATTCTTGTATAAATATACTGGAATGTTTTTATCTTTATTTGTTTTTTCCGCATTTGGCAATGTTTGAGCTATGGTACACTGCATCATCCATTTACTGAACAAGACTAAATCTTCATCGTCCATTGTGTTGATAATCACATCCAAGTACGATAACTGACCATTTGCCTTTTCTGTTTTCAGTTTTTGATAGAGGGTTGCTTTTTGCAATTCGTCGGAAGTGAATGCTAATAATCGCAGCAGTGCATCATCCGAATCGAATTCACCTTCTACTTTGGCAATACCACCCCCTAAATCGGTGCTGAGTATTTTTATCAGATTCCAACGTTCGTCAGCCCCTAAGTTTTTCAAACATAATTCCGCGTGGCTGTTTACCCATAGAGATACCGAACCCGGAATGGTAATTTTATAGTTCGGGGTACAATCTAAAGCATTCATTGCCGTTATGGCTGCCTCTGCTTTCTGCTTACATTCGGCATTAAGTTTATTAGCATCGTCTATTATCCAACCCTTGCTATAATCGGCATTATTGATTCGTTCTGTTTCAATTCTTGCAAATGACGTTGGTACATACCCCTTATCAATGGGGATATACTTGTAGATTGCATAACAGGAATCGGTTTGATGAATCCATATTGCCACCTTAATATCTTGAGCTACGGTTTTAAGATATGGATATTCTACACTTCCGTCATTCTGAAATTTATACCCTTTTTCTTTACTATCCCATTTATAAGTATTTGTCTTCCCATCAACAGACATTGCATACACATAATTTGTATTTTTAGGGTCAAAGGAGTTTATCTGATGCTTTAATTTGCTAATGTCAATCACATCTCCATTGGGCGAAAAACCAAGATACTCGTTAGTACCCAAAGTTATTTCCGCCCCCTTATCCGTTTCAAACACACTAATCACCAGTCCCGGGTCATGCATCAAGTCCCATTGGAGTTTGCTTAATGCTTCGCCCGCAGGATAGTCCATCACGTTAAGGGGAGTGATGGTTTTTTGCTTGATGCCGCTATACTCGAATGCATGCTGTAATTGGAACACACCGTGGCCTATCTCATGAGCAGCGGTAAGTCCTTGTGCATCGCCATTTTTTCCCTTCACAAACATATAGCCAAATTGTTGCCCGCGTGGCATTACGCCTTCTATGCTTTTGCCGTCCTGGCTCTCGGGCTGGTCAATGGCAAAAAGGTAGATGGTGTTTTTGTCGTACTTTCCATTCGCCACAAAGGCAGCATTGAGCGCCTTCATTTGCTCGGTATATACGCTTAGCAGTCCGCTACCTTCCACTTTCAGCGAGGCTGTTTCTAATGCTTCGTACTTAAACTTGTCTTTGGTTGTCAGGTTAAAGTCGATACCCAGCGGTTCGTATACCTTCTTCAATTCGGCGGCAATGACTTCGCTGTCCAACGTAGCATCGTTTACCGGCACCAGTGCCAGATTTATTGTTTTCGGTTCGTAGGTAGCCACCAGCAGTTTGCCCAGGGTGTAAGTCTTACCCCCAGTGGAGTAAAGTGCGTACACTTCCTGTGCATCGCCGGCAGGTCCGCCCACCAGTGATAGTTCATAGCTGTTGTCAGTTATCTTTTTCTTTTCAAACAGAGTTCCTTTGGCATTTACAAAACGCACACTGTCGGCAACAAGATTTTTGTTGTTCAAGTTGACAATGGCAAGCACCTTGTCGGCCTCGCCGGGCACCATCAGTTTGGAGCTTACGCGGTATTTTCCCGATTGTCCGCTTATAGGCAGCGTTTCATAACGTTTGCTCCAGGCGCTATTGCCATCGTAGGCTTTTTGCCATGCGTCGAAAGCATATTTCATATCGCTGGTAGGAGCAAAAGTTACAGTTCCTTTTGAAGCATCCACCACCGTGAGGTTGGCTGTGGCAAGCATAGCGCCAGCATTGCTGCTATTACTACCCACCTTGGTCAGCTTTCCTTTGTCGTCGGCCTGATAAACAGTACCCGCTGCATCCTGTACAGTGGTTGGCAGGTTACTAACAGTCAGAGTCTGCCCATTACCCAGAGTGATGGTTCCACCGCCGGTAGTGTTTGCTGTAAAAGTGCTACCGATAGTATCGGCAGGCGTAATGGTATAGGGCACGGTATAAGTTGCGGCAGCTGTTCCGGTTACTACCTTGCCCACGTCGGTACCTCCGGTGTATAAACCCACGGCATCGTCTATCGTTTTGTCTATATCCCCGATATTCTTTCCCGTAGGGTCGTAGGTAGTTATAAACGATCCGTCAATAAGCTTATAGTCGCTGTTTACTTTGATGGAAGCGTAGGTTACATGTATACGCGTGTCACCCAGCCAGGGCACTTTGGTCCAGGCTTCACCGCTCCATCCCTGCGAAGTACCGGTCACACTGCTAATCGTAGTTGGAAAATCATTGGCCATTAACACATCCCCCGCTTTAAGCAGCGTGAGCAACGTTTGTTTGCTCAGGTCGACAGTTGGCTCTTTACCGCATTCAACACCGGATATTTGTCCGGCTACCAGCGTAGTGGCACGTTGAGAGGGGGTATACACCACCTCATTCGTCTGGCTACAGGGTACGCCCACTTTTATCTCATACTCGGTGGCAGGTTCGAGGTCGGAGATAGTCCGGAATAGATCGGATGTTTCAGTTTCTGCCCAGCTCCATTGCCCGGCCGCAGAATATTTGCGGTAGGCTATTTTATACCTAACACCCCCGGTGGTGGCACCTACAGGAGCATCCCAGGTGGCGGCAATGGCATCGGAGCTTTTGGCTTCGAGTGCCAGACTTTGCGGTGCCGGACAGGGATCACCGTACCGGAAAGTAAAGAGATTGCTGTAGCCGTCGTTGCGGTACAACCCGATATCTTCGAATCCGGCTTTGGCTTTTGCCCGCACCCGCCACGCGTAGGTATAACCGGATATCAGCGAGGGTTGAGCCTGGTTGTAGATAAGCGTCGTGGTGTTCGATACCGTAGTCTGATACTTCGGAATGGCAGACATAAACTGTTGGTAGGGATCGCCCGCTGCATCCCACAATTCGGAGAGTGTAAACTCATATTCGGTATTGGTTACCTGCGATGAACGGGGAGTCCAGTTAAAGATAATACCCCCGCTGCCTCCCGAACCTGAAGTAAAATCGGCAATCTTTGATTTGTCGGTCGGGCTGTTCAAAAGTGGTGGATCGTTGATAATAATCCAGAAGGTCTGGCTAATCCGTCCGCTTAGTTTATTTCCTGTAAAATAATCGTACACCTCAAAACCGATGGTATAGATGCCCTCGGGCAGTGACCGTGCATACCCGTCGGGGTTGATGCCCTGCAGGTTTTCCAACCGGAAGTAGTGTGCCAGCTCGGTGTTGGTGAAGCGTTGCGGAATACCACCGTCGAGCATAATAAGCGGTTCGCCGGATATGTTGTCAATGCTTTGGGCAATGGTGGCATTTTGGGTCTGAATAAAGAGTTTAAGCCGCACCCGTTTATTGACTATCGACAAGTCGGTAAGCGTAAGGTTAAGCGCCAGACTTTGGATGTTGCTGTTGGCATAATCACTCAGATTAGCCGGATAAGGACTGGCAATAGCAAGTGATCCCTGCACGGGATATTGCTGGGCAAAGGCAGCAACACTCGTGAGGAGAAAAAGGAATATGTAGAGTAAACGTCTGAACACTTTTTTTAACTATGAATTATAAACTACTAACTATAAACTGATACCAAACATCACCTTAGAGGTACTAACTCTTTATAATATTTTGCTAACTGTTTTAAACTTTCAACTAACTCTTTAGAACGTCTTTCCAGGTCTTTAGAATTATTACTCGAGACTTTAGAACATCTGGTCGACACTTTAGAAGCTTCACTTTAATCTTCCAACTCAATTCTGTGTCTTACCAAGTGAGTTCTGTGCCTTTCCAAGTCAATTCTGTGTTTTACCAAGTGAGTTCTGCGCCTTACCAACTTAATTCTGTGTCTTTCCAAGTGAGTTCTGCGTCTTACCAACTCGATTCTGCATCTTTCCAAGTCAATTCTGCACCTTTCCAAGTCAATTCTACCTCCGCTAATGTTCAACCCACTTCGGGGTTGGATCTTTATTTTTTTATTCATCTGTGGGCTTCACCCACGGTTATTCTAATTTAGCCACTTGGTGACAGAAATTCAGCTGAGCCTCTATTTAATTCAAACTACAATTGATAATTAACCATTAACCATTTATCATTAAAAGATGATCCCTCAGTTGGCGCGGATTTGCATTCCGTGACAATATCCAGATAATATAATTTCTTATATCACAGTTTGTAAGTTCGCGCCAGCGGAGAGGGAGCATTTATTTAAAAATCTTTAGCTCGTTTTTATATACATAATAGATAGTACCATCTACAGGATCAACTTCATACATCGGCTTGTTGTTGTCTATTGCTATTTTGTCTATCTCTTTACCATCTTCTTTTTTAATTTTTACAAGTTCTGCTCCGTTGGCTCCCTGATTAAGGATGAAAGCATAATCCGCATTTTGTTTCAAAGCATTGAAACGTTTTGTTTGAGTAAGTACGGAGCCTAATTCACCGGCAGCAGCACCTTTTGTTTGTGTTTTGCTGTTAAATAAGTCGGCATTTCCAGAAGAAACCCGTTCTCCTTTGTCGTTGACTGTGTAAAATTCAATCTGAGCATGAGAAACAGCATCGGCAGTTCCCAAACCGAAAGAGGCTACCCCTTTACCTAAGTTCAACAGTTTGCGGCCGGATCCTCCCGGTTCTTTGTACATGTTGTGATAGCGAGTGGTTCCATCGAAGTTTACGCCAATTACTTCCGACTGTCCGGTAAGGGCAATACCCCAGTTGAATAATTCGATGCCCGACATAGTTTTATCGTCTTTTACCTCTTTGAGTTTAGCTACAGGTTCGGGCTTATCGGAAGCATTCGGGTCAAACTTATATATTTTCTTATCATTGTAAACAAGAAATGCCTTGGTGTTATCATCCTGAGCGTATAACATGGGGCGGTCTTTGTCAAATTCGATGTTTTTCTTCCATATTTTCTTTCCGGTGGCATAATCTACCATGTTGCCATAGGTTGCGGTGAGATAGAACACACGGTTGTTGTCGACTTTGCCCAGATAGTAAACTGCATCTTCGGGTTTGTCGCAAATTTCGATTGTTTTTTTCCATAGGCTTTGACCGTCGCCGTTTACCAGATTCATTTCTTTGTCGGCAATGTAGAGATAGTCGTTGCCAACCGAAATTACTTGCTTGATATTATCACCTTTGGCATCTTTTTTCCATAGTTTTTTACCATCGGCATACGAATAGAAATTGAAACCAGTGGTGTAGGCTACCAATAATTTGTTGTCCCAGTCTTCGAGGTAGATAATATGCTTGGTGGTAATGTCATCTTTCCATACAGGGTTGCCATCACTGGTTTTCCATATATTGAGAGCTTGTTTGGAAGATAAGATTCCTCCTGATTTTTTAACTACAATCAAATTTTGTCCCGATTGAGTGGGATAAAATGAGGTGATTTTGTCTTTTGCCTTCCAAAGAATTTTTCCGGTCGATCGGTCGATCTTGTAAACGATTCCTTTGAGGGATGCAAAAATGGCATCATTGGATGTGATCGTTTTGTCTTCGGAAACATCATTTTTTAGCAGCGACTTGAACATACTCATCAGACCTTGTACATCTCCTAGATCGGTTTTCCAGCTTTCGGCGCCGGATTGCAGATTCCACAGTACATAACTGATAGTTTTTCCGTTACTTACAAGCAACAAAAACTGATCTGCTTCAGGTAGAAAGTGACTTTCCATTATCCGGTAGTCGTAATTGCCCGAGTTGAATACGATTTTGCCGTCCTGCGAGTTGATAATAATGTCGCGTTGTTCAATGTTGGACCGGAGATAAGGTGAATTGGGGATTACCTCAACAACATCTGAGGATTGGAAGGAGGCCACCAAATCTTTTGCTGAAGATAATGCATTCAATACTTTTTGCATTTTTTCCGCTGTGCCTACTTTTACAATGTCGTCTTTTTTTACTGTCCATTCCATAGTCTTGGTAGTGGGTACTTCAGACGAAATGGCATCCGGTTCTTTCACAATGATGTGACCATTGACTGGGTTAATAATGATTTGCTGAATATCCTTGTTGAAAGGGATTACAGCGTCCGGTTGGCGTTGAGCCATAATGGTTATGCAAGAAAAGATAACCGTGGCTGAGATAATGAATCTGTTTCTCATATTAGAAATTAAAAATTAAATAATGGATTTCATGGTTTCGTCACCCGGCAAACAGGAAACCCATTGCTGTTTTGCCGATGCGTTATTTTTATAATGTTCACGTATTGTCCGGTATAGCTTTCTTATGCTTATATGTTGCAGTTGTCTCTTGTTTGGCTTAACCTATATTACGATGATTTTAATTCATTCGGAGCCAGCGGAAGTTATAGCCAGTTTATGTACAAAATCTTTTTTGCTTTTGGCATTATAGTCTTCCTGTATATTTGCTCCAATGGATGTCCCGCTTCGAAGAAGCTGTTTACTTAAAACAAACTCCTTTTTATTTTCTATCAGATAGCGGTATAGTTTGGCTATACGAACAGCAAAAGCAAACGATTTATCCCTCAGTATATTTTTTTTATTACCTGTCTCATTCATAATTTATAATTCATAGTTAAAAATTAAAAAATAATCACTTTCATTGTTGCACTTCCTTTGGGTGTTTCCAGTAGCAGCAGATAAGTTCCACTCAGTACAGTGACGTTTATCGGTATCTCGTAAGTAGAATCGCCCGACTTCCGTACCTGAAATGCTGTATGGTTGCTGAGTATATTAATCAGTTTTAGTTGTATGTCTGCTTTATCCTGCAGTACAATTTTGGTTGCTAAATTTCCATGACTGGGGTTGGGCGTTACACTGAAAGTTTGAATAAACGGTGTCTTCGCATTGCCAATGTCCGAGAGTTGCGATCGGGTACTGACAATCATTTCTTTCTCTTGTTCGGAGCTGCACACCCCCTTGTAACTAATCATTTTGATTACATACACTCCGGTATCGGCCACCTGAAATTCGGTGTACGATTGTCCGTAGGATAGTATCTGGGCTTTTGCAGGCAACACCCACCGTATGCTGTCCGGCGATGGATAAGTGGTATTCACGATAACAACTTTTTCGTTGACAAAGGCCTGTGTAGGCAAAGCAAACTCATTGGCCACCGTAGTGCCGGATGGAGTTAACGTAACAGTGCCGGAATTGCTGCAACCCGCCGCATTGGTAACCGATGCGGTATATATTCCCGGTTTTGTAAGATCCACCGTGGGAGTAGTTGCCGTAAATCCGTCAGGTCCCACCCAGCTATAGCTTATCCCTGTTTTCGATGGGATGCTAATATCATAGCGAATGGTTTGGCCTGAACAGATATAGCGATTTGCTCCCAAATCAAGTGCTAACTGCGCCGGATTCTGAAGAGAATCTTTTTTCTGAATAGTACACCCGACAGCGTCGGTCACCAGCAAAGAGTATTTCCCGGCACAAAGCGATCCTGCTTCCGATCCGGCGCTTGCAGAACCTGTCCATTGGAAAGAATAAGGAGCAATTCCACCACTAACAGTAGTTGATATAGTTCCATCGCAACTCTGATAACAGAGTGGTTGTTTCTTGTATAAAAACAGGTAAAGTGGAGAAGCTTTGCTGATATAAATCTGACGGGCTGCCACACAACCATTACGGTCGGTAACCCGGACAATGTACGGTCCGGCAGACAGATTCCGGACAGTTGCCGCCTTATCACCGGTACTCCATGCATAAGCATAAGGGAGTGAGCCTCCCGAAGGAATTACGGAAGCTGTTCCTTCCGCCGCACCACTGCAACCTATATTAGTCTGTTGAATGGCAAGTTGCAGCTCTGTTGGTTCCGGCAACAGAATTATTGAGTCCTGATGCAAGGATATTCCATTAGCATCTGTAATATTGCAAGCATAAGTCCCGGTAGCCAAGTCGGAGGCAATGCTGTCAGTATAAGCCGACATTGTTTCAAATACTCCCCGGCTGTTTTTCTTTTTCCATGTATACCGGTATTTTTTATTTGAGGCGAAAGGAATACCTCCATGAGCTGTAGCTACAAGTACTCCCTGCACATTGCCATTGCATTTAATGGAATCCTGCACCACCAGAGATAACCTCAGCGCAGGGGGATTAGAAAGGGTAATCTTCTGATTGGCACTACAACCATGAGCATCCGTCACCGTTACAGAATAATCTGCCGCACAAAGCGACGAAACAGCATCTGCTGTTGAATTCACCCCGCTCCAGGCATAGCTAAACGGAGCTGTTCCTCCCGTTACCGCAGCTTTGAGACTACCATCGCATACATTGTGCTCCGAAATTAGCTTTGGTTGGAAAGTTACCGCTAATAATTCAGGCTCTGTTACAGTTACACTTTGCCGGGATATACACCCGTGCTTATCGGTTACTTCTATCGAATACTCTCCGGGAGCCAGCTTGTCGATAGTGGGAGTCGTTTCCCCATTGCTCCACTTGTAAGCGTACGGCAACACACCACCCGAAACATGAACAGAGGCACTACCATTATGAAGATCCTTGCAAGGAATATCGGTATGACCGACAGTCAGTGCCAGCGTATCGGGCTCGGGCAGGTAGATTTCTATTGATTCATATAAGATGTTTTTATCGGCATCCTGAACATTAAATGTATACCAACCGGTTGTAAGATTAGCAACGATGCTGTCGTTACTGTTTGCTATCGACCGATATTCTCCGACACTATTCTTCTTTTTCCAGATATAGAGATATGGATTTCCTGTAGTAAACGGAATCCCTCCCGCTACCCTTGCGACAATCTTTCCTGCAGCTGTGCCGTGGCATTGTATGGAATCTTTCACGTAAAGCGACACCACAAAAGGCGGAGGTGCATCGTTAAGATTTTTAGTAACCTGAGCTGGGCAACCGAACATATCATTCACTGTGACTGTGTAAGAACTGCGGCAAAGCACATCTGCAGTAGCACCAGAGGTATTATTCGGACTCCATTGATAGGTGTATGGACCTATTCCTCCCAGCACAGCAGCTGTCAGCGAACCGTCGCAAGAACCGGCTGACAATGGTGCTACAGTATTGGTAAAGCCAATTATCAATGAGTCGGACTGATCAATAGTAGCTGTATATTGTTTTGTACATCCATTTCGATCCGTGGCAGTAATGGTATATACTCCTGCTTTGATATTTTGTAATTCAGCATCGGTTGATCCGGTGTTCCACAACAAGCTGTAGGGTTTAAGTCCTCCCGTAACCACGGCACTTATAGCCCCTGTGCTTGCTCCGTGACACAATACATCGGTCTTTTGTATCCGTATTGCCAAAGCTTCGGGTTGTGGCAGGTAAAATACCGAGTCTGCTCTGAGTGTAACTCCGATACTATCGGTAATATTTAAAGCATACCAACCGGCTGTCAATCCTGAAACACTGTCTTTCTCGACAGTCAGTTCTTCATACATACCGGATGTATTTTGTTTCTTCCAACTGTAGCTATAGGGTTTCCCAATCTTGTAGGGCACACCTCCCTGTGCATGAACTACCAAACTTCCGTTATTATCACCAAAACATTTTACTGAATCCTGTACACTGATTTTCACCACAAGCGGTGGAGGCAACAGAATACTGGCAGTAGCAGTACATAGGTTTTTGTCTATCACTTCCAGCTTGTAATTGCCGTCGCAAAGCTGTGTTTTTCACACTATCCACCGTTTCTTCCCCATCGTTCCAACGGAAGCGATAAGGCCTGGTGCCCCCGGCGACTATAGCTTCTATCTCTCCGTCGCAGGCTACCAGCACATCCCTTTTCTGTAAGTTCAGCGTCAGTTTATCGGGTTCGGTTATGGATATCGTTCGGCTGGCTGGTACAGCTGCACAAACAAATAAGCTGTCGCTGACCTCTACAGTATAGTTTCCCGGAGGTAGATCAGTTCGTTCACTTGACCTCGATCCATTATTCCAAAGATACTTATAAAGCCCGCTTCCACCGGTTGCTGTTACCCTGATGGAACCGTTGTTGTCGCCTTTACAGCTAACATTCATACTATCAACTCTAAATTTTATCGTATCTGGCTGTGCCAAATGGAAAGGTGCAGTTTGTAGTATCCTGCCGTGACTGTCATCAATCTTTACAGAATAATATCCTTCTAGAAGTGTTTTAACGCTGTCGTCTGACTGCTTTAAATCATCCAAGGGGTATAATAATGTTGAAACACCTGTCTTTATATTGTGCTTATACCAGGTATACTCGTATGGCAAACCGATCAAGCTTGGTTCTCCTCCTACAGCACGGGCTGCGAGCTGTCCCAGGCTTCCGTTACAACGGATTGTATCTTTCACGACAATGTCCACCTTAAGAGGATCTATAAAGGTTGCGGAATCTTCTGCCGTACATCCGTTATGATCGGTAACTTTCAGTTTATATGTCCCTGATGCCAGACCGGAAGCGGTTTTTGTTTTTGAACCACTACCTGTCCAATCAAAGCTACATGGCTTGTCAGGACTAAAAGTACCTCCCGAAACAGTAGCCACTAGTTCTGCATCTGACGCATGATAGGCAGAAAGCTCCTTTTTGGCAAATGTTACGGAAAGCGGAGCAGAAGGCTGGGAGACTATAAACTCATGATCCAACTCGCAGTAAGCATCCTTGATTTTTACCGTATGTTTTCCTGCATGTAACCCTGTAAGATCATTTGAGATACTTTCGCCCTTATCGTTCCAATAAGTATAACTACCGCTTCCCCCCATGACTGTGAAATGGATCTCGCCGGTATAATTGTCATAGCAATTCACGTCGGTAATGCTTTGGGTAGAGATTGCGAGTGGTTCAGGGTTTATTAATGTTATCGTGTTGGCAGATTTTAACTCGTTTTTATGAGCATCTTCTACTTCTACCATATAATCACCGGCCGATCCGGACACTGACAAACAATCACTTGTTCCCGAAGAAATAGGTGAGTACGTATTATCGGCGTTGATTTTTTTCCAGGTGTACGTGTATGTTCCTTCTGCCTGTTTTACACCGCCCGATGCAGTGGCTTTAAGCGTTCCATCGGAGCCGTTGTGACACGAAACAGGATGCGTTACTTCCATATTAACTACTAATGGATTAGGCTGGTCAATAGACACCGTAGCAGTTGCAGTACAAAGATTCTTATCTGTTACCGTCAACGAATAATTACCTGCTTTCAAACCGGAAACAGATGTTTCTGTCGATGTAAATTTAGTCCCTTCAAAGTCTGTCCCTGTCCAAACATACTCATTACCACCGTTTCCGTCTTTTACTTCAGCGGTGATAGACCCATTTCCTCTTCCATATCCATCAGGATCATGACCAGTTAAGGTTACGGTTAGTGGGTCGAGCTGCGTTACATTGACTGGTGAAGATTTTGCTGTACATCTGGCGTCGTCAGTAATGATTACATAGTAACTGCCCGGAGAAAGATTAGTGGCCACAAGCCCATCGGCTACATGCTCATCTGCATTATTTCTCCATTCGCAGGTATATGACCCGGTACCCCCGGTAATACCGGTTACCTCAACTTTTCCGTCTCCTTTACCGAAACAGCTAACGTTGGTGGCTTTGAGAGTAGGGATGATTTGAGTGTATTTAGATTTTAATATATACGTTTGATGAATAGGGCAAGTTGTAGCGTCAGATATTGTTACTGTATAAGTACCTGCTCCAAGACCCGTTATTGTATTAGTATTTTCTGCAACCCTATCCCCGCTCCAATTATAATTAAGAGTTCCAACACCTCCTTTTGCATGTACTGTTATTGCACCGTTTACATCTCCGTAACAGTCTATCCCGGCAATATCGGTTGATTCTATAGTAATGGGCTTCGGTTTTATTATTTGAAATGAACTGTGATCAGCAACGCCCTTCCATGTTGTAACAGGGCAGTCACCAATCTCATCGGTTAGCGCAACACTATAAGTACCTTCCGGTGGATTGCTTATATCAAGCTTTTCACTAAATGATCCGGATTTGTATGACCCACCATTTTTTAGAACTACGTATTTGTAGCTCCCTGAACCACCGGTTGCTTGCAGCGTGATTGAACTCAATTCTGCACCATCACAAGATGGGCCTTTTTTTGATATGGTGGCATTTATTGCTTGGAGTTGATCGTTAATCTGTATCTGATTATTGATTATTGGACCGCTCCATGAATTTACAGGGCAACTGCTTACATTGTCAGTAAGGTTTATTTGATAAGTTTTACTATATAAATCTTGAAATGTAACTGGTTTATCTTTAGTAAAACTTCCTGAATTGCTATATTCGTTTGCAGTGATGGTGTAATTATAGTTACCCGACCCACCCGAGGCACTTAACGTGATACTACCTGCTTTATCACCATAGCAAGTATTATCACCTTTACTTACCACGGCATTTATTGCTGAGAGTTGATCGTTAATCTGTATCTGATTATTGATTATTGGACCGCTCCATGAATTTACAGGGCAACTGCTTACATTGTCAGTAAGGTTTATTTGATAAGTTTTACTATATAAATCTTGAAATGTAACT
>Ga0302170_10000348_pt1 | contig 18586 bp, 13 predicted proteins | sample I_Fen_N2_1_FD_193492 | JGI IMG/M metagenome (GOLD analysis project Ga0302170, IMG submission 193492) | Peat permafrost microbial communities from Stordalen Mire near Abisko, Sweden - I_Fen_N2_1 | ecosystem: Environmental > Terrestrial > Soil > Wetlands > Permafrost | place: Sweden: Abisko...
GATTTACACCCGACTCTTGCAGGCCGATCTCTTCAAGGAACATCTGTCGATCCTCGTACGTTTCCAGTTCAGCAATATCTTCTTCTGTTTTAGCAGCCACAACCATGATTTCAGCATTCTCATTCTTCACAGCCTCGCGTACAGCTTCTACATACTTGTTCCCTTTTACAGCACTAGCCTCATCTACATTACAGACATAAAGCACCGGTTTGGTGGTTAAAAGAAATAACTCTCGTGCAATACGTTGTTCTTCCTTGCTTTCCCATTCTACGGTACGAGCCGATTTGCCTTGTTCGAGCACCTCTTTGTAAACCTTCAATATCTCATAAGCTATTTTTGCTTCCTTGTCACCTCCGGTTTCAGCTTGCTTCTTTACCTTTAGGATACGGCTATCTACCGTTTCCAAGTCTTTTAATTGCAGCTCATAGTCGATGATTTCCTTGTCGCGTATCGGGTTTACTGAACCGTCTACGTGGACTACATTACCATCATCAAAGCAACGAAGTACATGAATAATAGCATCCGTTTCACGGATATTGGCTAAGAACTTGTTGCCCAAACCTTCGCCTTTACTCGCACCTTTCACCAGACCTGCAATGTCCACAATTTCCACTGTAGCGGGTACAATACGTTGAGGATGCACCAATTCAGCGAGTTTTGTAAGCCGTTCATCGGGCACATTAATTACGCCCACATTGGGTTCAATTGTACAAAACGGGAAATTCGCCGACTGCGCCTTTGCGCTCGACAAACAGTTGAATAGGGTTGACTTTCCTACATTAGGAAGCCCCACAATGCCACATTGCAATGCCATAGTTTCTTATCTTTTATATTGAGTTTCTGTAATAACGTGCAAAGATACGATTTTTTTTGCACCCCGCCTCCCTCTTTTTCGAAATACCTACAAACTTGGTGCTTTTTCCTCGTTTTCATGCCAAAAAAAGATGCTGAAGTTCTTATCGGAAGATGCTGAAGTCTTCCTAAGAACATAAGCATCTTTTTAGAAAGACTTCAGCATGAAATTAAATTTCATCGGCTTCATTTTTATTTTGCCCTAGCAACAATTCTATTATTGCATTTCGGGAAAACATCTTTCATCTTTCAGGATTATAGCATAACGAGTTGATATACAACACATAAATGGCTGAAAGATTCTTTCAAACCCTTCAGGATCTTTCAGGATTATTTGTCTGAATTTCAACATTTTAAGCGCATCCTGAAAGATGAAAGAGGAAAGTAGAGATGCAAAAAGGGCGTTTTCGAAAGTATATAGAAGCCTACTTCATCCCCCAAAGTATCGCAAATATATAGTATTTAAAAGGGCAATCCACTTCTTTAAACCCAGCCTCTTTTAGCCATTCCAATTGTTCTGAAATAGAAGCACATTGATCCAATTTATTCCGTTCATAAGAGGCCTCAACCGCTTCTTTGGGCAATTCGGAGCATTCAAGCCTGAGATGTCTTCTTTGGGTATAAAACGAGTGAATATAATTGGTTCTACCTTTTACCTGCTCTGCATTCACAAAAAATCCACCCTCATTTAATGAACCATGTATTTTCTTAAATAGCTTTTGTTTGTCTTCATCGGACAAGTGGTGAATAGCAAGTGAAGAAATAACAGCATCATATTTCTCTTCCGTCTGGAAAGTCATCATATCGGCCACTTGAAACGATACATTTTTAATGCCTGCAAAACGTTCTCGTGCTACACTCAACATGGGTTCGGAGAAATCTAATAGAGTAAGCTCTGCTTGTGGGTATTTCTCTAGCACAAATTGTGAAAAGAGACCCGTTCCAGCACCCAAATCGAGAATCTTAGGGGCAGAAGTCTTGAAATGAAGCCATTCAACAGCTATACCATAGAAATCAGTATAGCATGGGATCAGTATGCGGCGCTGACTATCATATTTTTCTGAGATTCGATCAAATTGTTCTTTTACACTTGTCATCTTTTCTCTAAATTAAGTGAAACATGAGCACAAAAGTACATAAAAAGATTTAGAACTTGAACTCCCTTCCAGTTTATTTTATTCTCCAACCAACTGTCTATAACTTCCAATGCATCCATCACGCGTAACGCACTGAGCATTGATAAATATTTGACGACAAGTGGGAGAATTATAAAAATCAACTTGCCCAATTCCTTGTGCATCGGTATAGACATCAGGCATCCACATTAAAGTGCGCCGACCATCGTATAACTCTGGAGAAGGACTTATATAGGCAGGAGAATAAAAAGCATCCACCATATTGTATCCATAAATGCGTGATTTCCTTTGCCCATATTCTTCCACTCGTTTGTAACAATCCGGAAAAAGGGTAATGAAGACAAGAGCATTTTCTTGCCCCCTATTCCAAGCGACTGCATTCTTAGCAATACCTACCGGAGCATCAGCAATAATGATTTGTTTAATGCCTAATAAACTAGAGCCTCCATCAGCCCATCTAGCTTTATTACAGTTCTTTTTACAATATTCTTCAAAAGTCATCGTTTTAAAAGGTGTTTTTTCAATCCCATTATCACTTACTACTATCTGTATTGGCTTCCCATTATGAGTTCCATACATATATTTTGAACTAATATTATAGAAAGGATCAAAAGAATATAAAATTGATTCTATATTATTGATTTCAAATCCTCTATCACGCACTTCATCTAAACATTTTTGTACATCCAGTACAATCGGCTCATGAGGTACTTTTCGATCGATATGTTTGCGCTTAGCTTTTACGACTACATCGTTCAATATTTCATTTGCTGCTCCGTATTCTTTGAGTTGAGCTTCAGCCACAGAATCTTTTCGAGAATCATTTCGATAATGGAAACGTAGAGGAGTTTCCCATTCATCCAATGGACGAGGCATATTCGGATAGAAAGTACGACTAAATGCAAGATAGGTTTCTCGTCGCTTCCCTTCACTATTGCGTGTTTGAAGAACAATGCGTCGATTTCCAAAGAAATTTTTTACAAAGCTGAATTCTCCGATTGAATCGGTTTTCGTTCCGTCAAATTCTAAATATTTATCTTTGTCGGTTACAGGCCTATCGGCAAAGAGTGCATAGCTAACACCAAGATCGGCATAAGGCTTACTCTTATTCATAAGATGCCAAGCTATTCCGTCGATGGTAATCCCTTTTTCCGCTTTAAACTGCGGAGTAAAGTTTTTCCCGTTTTTCTGTTCTTCCCATGAATAACGACACCATCCCTGCGTTCGCATCAATAAATCGAGCGCATAACGATGCGAAAGGTCTTCGGACTCGAAATAATATTCAGGGCTTTCGATCGCTCCTTTTAAATCGGAAGCCAACAACAAGTTCTCTCGCGGAGTGCCGTCGGGCAGTGCAGGAATATCTGTCTTTGCATCACGCACACTAACCGAGAAAGAAGTACGAGGCAGTGGCATCCCATCAGTATTCGTTAAGCGGAAACGCAACTGAGAAAAAGCACAGGAACTCAAATGTACACTGTCCACAGGACATTCGATATTTATTGTAGACGCTTTCCTTTTTGCCGCATTGGAGATGAACACTTTCCGCTGTGCACGTATACGACCATACGCATCGAAAAGGGTCAACTCAGCTACACCTTCCGGCAAATTCTCTTTGGGAAACAGAAGGGAAACAGGAACTCGAGCCGCAATAGGCAGAATTTGGGATGCATAAATTTTACCACGAAGCGTAAGAGCTAATCCAAGGGTATCTGCCGACAAGGTATCGCAACGGGTTACCTGTACGCGCATTACAGTCGATGATAGATTATTTACTTGTAAAGAACATCCCTCTTTTTTTATCTCTGGTAATGGAAAGTGAAGTTCTTTTTTGCCTCTTTTTATTCGGACTTCATAGTCCATCTTCGATTGTGGCAAGAGCGAAAAGCATCCCATACCACAATGTTCGACGCTCAAACTATCAAGGTATTCGCCCGTAGTTCGGTTGTAAAGTTTTGGATGATAATTCTTTAAATTAATGGCATTTCCTCCTCCATCCACGAACTTAAAGGCAATCTGAGAGGGAACATTTTCTATCAAATCTCCTCCCTCCGGAAAAAAATAAAGATTAATATCATTCTCGTAGGGAAGCGCTATTCGTTGATCAATAGGTTCCATCCGCTCTGATTGTATCATGGTAGGGAACCATTCACCTTTTGAGACTGGCTTATTAAAGACAGGAAATACACGTGAAAAGATGCAGCCTTCATCCCAATTGCGCATCCAGCGGGTATAGGCTCGAATTTCATAATAGCTCGCTTGACAGGTATCTTTCAAAAGGAAATCACCATTAGCCGCTCCATTCATTATAGGATAAATCTTTCGTTCCACAAGACCTCCTTGCCGATTCAGAAGTTCGACATAAAGAGTACGACTCATCTCGGATAAATGGTTGTCCGGGGCATTGGCCACATAAGCCTTGAACCAAATATGCTCACCTATATAGTAAGATGAATTATCGAAATGAAGGTATACTTTCTCCTGCGGAAAAAGCACACTAAAAGTATCTGCATTTTGAAGGAGCTTCTTCAAAGATTGGGTCTGCGAAACAATTGGTAGTAAAGCTTCTTTTCGCTTTGCTTTCGCCGTAAAAAAATGCGCAACTAGAAAAAATACGAAAATGGTAACAACTATTTTTTTCATAATAAAAGATTTACTTAAGGTATGTACAGCATTAATACGTATTAAATCAATGCAATTTATGAAGCAAAATTTTCTCACTAATTAAAACTGCACTACGAACGTATTCTGAACAGTGTGTTCTGAAAAGATTCAATTCACGAACTTTGGCATATCCTTCAGGGGTACTCATGTCAATTCCATCAAGTAAATCTTTACAACAAATTGAACCGTGATTTTTTTTAAACTCGGATATAAAATGAGTAGTCAAGTCGTAAGTATATGATTTTTGATCTGTACTTCCATTCTCATCCATCCCATATTTTAAGCCAATAGCCATCAATGCACCTGTTACAGCACCACACATTTCCTGACGATAAGCAACCCCTGAACCAAAAGGTGTTGCTATTCTAAAGCAATCACTTTTGTTAATATTCAGATCTTTTGAGAAAACAGACAAAACTGATTGTGCACAGTTATATTTTTTACTAAAAACTTCTACTGCTTCTGCTGATTTATCTTTATCCATAGTTTGTTTCTTTGTTATTGAGAGCTTTATTATTTCGACAGCCACGCTCCCTTTTAAATGGTTGCTGAGCAAACAGCGTTCAAATTTACATATTAATAATTATATTTGCAATTTTACTCTTATCAATTTTTTGTTTTATTTCCTTTTCAAGGATTATTGATACTTCAAATGCTTTAAACAGCTCTACTTGTATAGTACACAGAAGAAGAATTCTATTTTTTTGCTCAAATATAAACATTTAGACTCATTATTACTATTATTCAAGAAAAAATACGAACTTTGCAGACATCGTAAAACCGAATCGCTATGAAACACTACATTTTACTACTACCTGTACTCCTCTTTGCACTCTCTATAAATGCAAAAGACAAAGAAAAAGAAGCACCGATAAATAAAATTGCGCTGCTACAAAGTTACATACAACGAACTGAAGTCGCTTCTTCATTGTATCCACAGGAAAAGGTTTATCTGCATTTTGATAATACTTCTTATTATATAGGTGAACATATTTGGTTCAAGGCTTATGTAACTAATGCAACGGACAACCATTTGTCCGACCTGAGTAGAACGCTGTATGTAGAATTGGTAAACAAATACGGATTAGTGGTAGAACGAAAGGTGTATCCTATAGTAAACGGAGCTGCAAATGGGGATTTCTTACTAAAAGACACTTGTGAGGCCAGTTATTATGAGGTCCGAGCTTATACCCGCTGGATGCGCAATTGGGATGAAGCTTGTATCTTTTCACGCGTATTCCCTGTCTTTAATAAACCTGTTTCAAAGGGCAACTGGTTTTTAACCATGGAACAAATGGAAAAGGTAGAACCAATTGATCGCAGAAAAGGAATAGAATATGAAAATGAGGTGAATTTTTATTTCTTCCCGGAAGGCGGAAATTTAGTAGAAGGACTTTCTTCACAAGTGGCTTTCAAGGCAGTAGACGAAAACGGAACTGCATTGAACTTGAAAGATATTGCTTTGTACAAAAAAGGTTCCGCGGAACCGTTAATGTCGTTACAAACGGTACACAACGGAATGGGAGTATTTGTACTACAACCGGAAGTGAATACGAAATACCTATTACAAGCCAAAGTGGGAAAGAAGACATTTTCGTTTCCACTACCTGAAGCGTTGCCTTCGGGATATGTACTGCAAGTAAATAACTATGCACCTCAAATGTTACGGGTGGCACTCGCTAAAAAAGGGATTCCGGCTGATACGTTGGGAGTCACATTGAGTATGCGCGGAAAGGTATATGCCTCGCAACTTATTTACACCAACGATACGACTTCCACCACACTGGCTTTCCCAAAAGAACAATTGCCTGAAGGGGTAGCAGAGCTAACTCTATTCAATCATCAAGGACAAATTCTAGCTGAACGAAAGGTTTTTATCGGGAAAACTGAAGTTGAACAAAAAGATCGACTGCAAATGTCTTTCGAAGAAGATAGTGTACATCTGCTAACCTGCGCATTATCCGAAGTACAATTTAAATTAACCGATGTAAATGGGAAACCTTTACCAAATACTAATTTTTCGGTCAGCGTAAGGGATGCTAAAACGGATATTCCTACGCTGGTAAATGAAACAGCACGCATCAACCTGCTGCTATCGTCCGACTTAAAAGGATGCATTGAACGCCCTGAATATTACTTTGAAAGCAACGACAAAACTCATCAATATGCACTCGACTTATTGATGCTCACACAAGGGTTTCGAAGATACAAATGGGAAGAACTGGCACAGGGCACTGAGTATCAGCCAAAATTTAAAGCAGAAAAAGGAATTACAATCGATGGAAGGGTTGTACATCTTATGAATAAGAGCAAACCATACAATAATCTGAATATCAACTATACTTTATTTGCAGATCGTAGGGTAAGCGCTAACGATCACGCTATCGAATTTGATAATATGAAAACTGATTCGACTGGCGAATTCTGCTTTATTAAAAACTTCTTCGGTAGCCGCCGCATCACTTTAGAGACGAGCAATGAAAAAGGTAAAAAGCGAGAGACTTATCTTTCCATGCATCGCAACTTTTTCCCGGCTTCGCGAACTTTAGAGGAATGGGAGATAAATCCTTTGTTAAAATACCGCTCTTTTAAAGAAGAAGAACTCAACGCAAACGATTTTAAAGACGGGAAGTTACTGGAAAACGTAACGGTAAAAAGTAAACGGAATAGAATCAGTTCAAAAAAGCCTCATGAGGCTCTCATTCTCGATGTAGAAAAATGCATGGATGAAATACGAGATCAAGGGGAAGATGTGTACACCATCTATGAACTTCTAATGCGCTACGACCCTTTGTTTAATGGAGATGAACATGGTGGTAAACACAATGGAAAATCTTTAACCATAGTAATTGACGATCGCGGCCTAAAGGGAATTGATACAAAGAAAGAAAGTTTCAAAGAATATTGCAAATGTCTAGAGAATATTCATAATTGGGAAGATGAATGTTTTTTACGACCTAAGCTAAACGGCAGTCCACAACTTTTGGAAAAAGACGAACCGCTCGGTGAAACAAGTGGACTTTGGGGCATCAAAGAACTTATTATAGCAGAACAACCTATTGGTGCAGCTAAAAAAGCGAATGCATGGAATCTTCCGAATTCTGAATTCAACAAACTAACCTCCACCTTATGTTTCATTAATTTATTCCCTAATGCTGTAGGGCGAAAAGAAGCCTATGGGCAGCGTAAAGCACGCATCTATGGCTATAACTTAGTTGACCGATTCTATGCACCAGCTTATCTCACTCCTTCGCCCGAAGCGTACGATGGTCGCCGCACTTTGATGTGGATACCGGATGTATATACCGATGCCAATGGAATAGGCCAAATCGAGTTTTACAACAGCGTAACTTGTCGACACATCATTATCGATGCACAAGTAGTAAGTCGTGAAGGACTGATCGGGGGAACTTATAAAATTATATCTGAGAAATAAGGAAGCCTGAGAATTGAGGAAATAATGAACTTTAATCTTAATTAATGAGTCCCTGACTCGATTTTCAAGTGTCAATCAGTCTCTATTTGAAAAAAAATACCTTTCTTTGCAAATGAAAATCAATTCGCTAGAATCAAAATGAGAAAAGTTATTTTATTGGTCTTTCTTTTAGCAACTACAATGTTGTCTGCGCAAAGCGATGAGCTTACTAGCGCACTTGAAGCAGCAGGCAAAAATAGAGCTAATTTAGAACTGGTTTTAAAACATTACAAAAAGGAAAAAGCCGATTCGCTAAAATACCGTGCTGCCTGCTTCCTTATAGAAAATATGCCTGTTCACTATACATACAGTGGAGAAGCAGTTGATACATTTTACTCAGTGATGCGAAATATCTTTGCAGATCCGAAAAATAGAGATGGAAAATATTATACAGAAAAATACAATTCTATTCTTGAAAAGCTGGAACCGGGGCTTAATACGGCGCACATTGTAAAAGATATAGAAAATATAACCGCCGAATATCTCATCGCAAATATAGACGATGCTTTTGAGATGCGAGAAATGCCATGGAACAGAAAGATTCCATTTGAGCTCTTCTGCGAATATGTACTGCCATATCGTGCGGATTATGAACCGATAAGCTCTTGGCGAAAACTTTTCCGAAATCGCCGGCCCGACAAGATGGATGTACAAAGATCGTATCCCAATAGCTCTTTTCTATACGGCTTATGCAATGAGTTGAATAAAAACTTTGTAGACAATCTTTATATTCCTTCAAGCTTCATGCCTGAGTTCCCACTTACCATGCTGGATACAATGAAAAGTGGATCGTGCCGAGAATATTCGAACCAAGGTCTGGCCGCCACACGTGCCTGCGGAATACCGGTTGCAATAGATTTTGTACCACAATGGGCACGCCGCTCCATGGGGCATGAGTGGAACGTGCTCCTTCCAAGAGAAGATATGCCACATCCGTTCACTGTAAACAAGATACCAGGGTCGCATCTATACGGTATTTATGAGGAGGTCATTCCTAAAGTATATCGAAAGACATACAAAATACAGAAAGAATCGCTCTATTTCTTTGCAAAAGATGAGATTATTCCTCCTCTTTTCAATACTCCATGTATAAAGGATGTCACTTCACAATATGCAGAAGTAACAGACTTATGTGTAACTCCTTTCCCTGAAATAAAAAACAATTCACGCTTCGCATATCTTGGAGCTTTCGATAATGCGGGATGGAGCATCGTGCAATGGGGAGAGAAAAAAGATGGAAAAGTTACATTCAAAGATATGGGTAAAGGGTGTGTATACTTGCCTGTTTTTTATAACGGGAAAATAGACACCACAATTCCAATGGAGTATCCTATATTATGTGAACTGGAAAAAAATATAGTGCTGCAACCCAATTTCAAAAAGAAGCAGACGATGCGTCTTACACGTAAATATCGGAGTTCAAAGAATCTGGAAGATTGTGCGGATTTTATTCTTGGTGGACAATTTCAAGTAGCAAACAACTCTAATTTTACTGATACCCTCACTCTTTATACAATCACGAAACGACCGGAAAACTGCTTTGAAAAAGTGGAACCTAAGTACAAAGGAAAATATTCTTATTTTCGGTTCTTAGCTCCACATTCGAACTGTAACATTGCAGAACTTGTCCTTTTTGATGAAGCGGGCAATAGATTGCCGACCGACAGTATTATGTCGACCGACAAAGGCCGATGGGGAAATACACCTGAATATGCTTTCGATGGTAATCCGCTCACAAACTATAGTGCCTCACAAGGTAATTGGGCATGGGTAGGTTTAAAATTCAACAAGCCGGTGCATATCTCAAAAATTTATTATCTGCCTCGCAATGATGATAATTTTATTCGTGAGAATGAAACTTATGAACTCTTCTATTGGGATAAACAAGATTGGCAATCACTCGGCCGTCAAATAGGTACACTCGAATCACACCTAATTTATAAGGAAGCTCCCACCAATGCGCTCTTCTTATTACGTAATATTACAAAGGGAACAGAGGAGCGCATTTTTACCTACGAGAATGGTCAACAAATATGGTGGTAATGCCCTAAAACCAAAAATGTGAGTGTCACAAGAAATAAATATAAACATAAATAACTATAAATCAAGCAAATAAGCAGTATACCGAATCCCTAATTTGTGAACCTTCTTATAATTGCATTTTCAAAAAAAATGCCGTACTTTGCAAACAGAATTTTACCACTCATGGGTAAGAGTTGCCAAAACAAAAAAATGGCTGATCTCTTGGTTCTATTCAAATCAAAGGAAAATTTAAACAGCAATTAAATTATAAGAATATGAAACAAATTATTAATTGTTCTTGTGAAAAAGAAGGGGCACTGCTTATAAAAAAAGAAGCAGATAGAGATATTATAATCTTAACAGAATCGCAAAAGCATGAACTACAAGATTATGCAATAAGAAAAGGCATCACGTTAAAAATGGCTTCAGGTAAGGAAAACATTAGTAGCTTTAAGGAAATTAAATCAGTCGTTGATGAATTAAGCAACAATGGTTTCAACCTTACAAAAATCAGAAAAGAGGAATCTGGGCACTACATAATGTCATGCGAAAACAATGAAACGTCCACTAATTTTTTTAATGGGCATGCTTATGAAGCTGCAACTTTTACTTACTCAATAAAAAAAGACGCAGAATTTAAAACTCAAATATGCAGTGTGATCATCTATTTCTCTTGGCAAATTTCTCCGGAAGCTGAATATCGAGTTCGCTGTTTTGTTCAGTCTGGAATCTTTGGATATGGTGTTACATCAGGCACAACTAATGTTTCGAGTGATAAAGCAACTTACATTTTGGGAAGTCAAGAGGTTACATTAACGGTGAACTATAATAATAATACTCTAAGTGAAAATTATATAACTACTTTTTATTGCAATAATGAAGGGAAAGTTCGATTAGTACTTCATAAGGCTTGCGTTTGATTATTCCTCACCCGTTTCGTCGTTTCTCTTTTTACACTATATTACATTAATACTTCAGCTAACAAAAACAGTTAAATGAAATCTGTTCCTGCTTTATTCTGGCTATCGATCCTCTTTGGAGGGGCTCTTTGGAGCACCTCTAGCTTATTTGTAGATGCTGAGTTCTCAGCAAAATGGTATCTATTGCTTCCTACAATTACTATAGGCTTTATAATAGCAGCAATTATACAACGCTTTACAGAAAAAAATATAGAAGAGCTACTGCCAACTACTAATAAAGTAGCTTTACTTATATTAACCCTTAGTAGTTTACAAGCAGTATATGGGTTATCACAAGCTTTTGGATATTCGTCATCACCGTATAGATCGTTAGTAGTAGGTAGTTTCGACAATCCAGCCGGATTCGCATCGGCTTTGGCTTTTTCTTTTCCTTTCTGCTTTACTCTTTGGCAAACAAAACGACGAATTTTACGAGCAATAGGAGTAATTGCAGGAATTATTCTTATTTCGGGGATCGTTTCTTCAGATTCACGAACAGGAATGCTCACAATCGTAGGAGTGCTGTTGGCATACATATTCTATACAAGCAGAAATCGAAAAAAGATTGTTTTGCTAGCAACTACCACAATAGTAGCACTGCTGCTTTGCTTTTTCTATTTTTATAAGAAGGACTCATCAAACGGTAGAATGCTTATTTGGAAATGTACCTGTGAAATGATTCAGGAACGTCCTCTATTAGGTTATGGACCTAGCGGATTTAAAGCGAACTACATGCTTTTTCAGGCAAAGCATTTTGCACAACATCCTGAAGATAGCTTCGCTCCACTTGCAGATAATGTAAAATGGCCTTTTAATGAGTACTTACAAATAATTGCTTCATATGGACTGGTGGGGGGCATTGTGCTTCTTGTTCTCGTTGTTTTGTTAATTAACGCTTGGCGCAAATGCCCTTCTACTAGCTCCAATACTGCAATGGGATGCTTACTCGCAATTGGGATTTTCTCTCTTTTCTCATATCCATTCTTCTATCCTTTTACATGGATTCTTTTTGTAGGAGCAATAGCCGTTATTTTGTATAATGCTTATCCCCTTAAGTTGCAAATTCAAAAGGCGGGATTGCTTATCGCAAGTTTCTTGCTGTGTGTGGCTTCCTTCTTTTCGGTTCAACGAATGATGGCAGAAATGGAGTGGTGCAGAATCAGCGACTTATCCATGTGCGGTCAAGGTGAAGAGGCATTCCCCATTTATGAAAATCTAAAAGAGAAATTGTGGCGAAAGCCCACTTTTCTATACAATTATGCAGCCGAACTAAATGTAGCCGGGCATTATAAAGAAAGCATTCAAGTGGCCTTGGAATGCGAAAAACAGTATGCAGATTATGACTTACAGCTATTGCTGGCAGATAGTTATTTCGAAAGTAAGGAATATAAAAAAGCAGAAGCACGTTACACAGAAGCAGCTCTGATGTGTCCAAACCGTTTTGCACCTTTAAACGAGCTCTATTTCATGTATAAAAAGACTGGGGAGACATTAAAAGAGCAGCAATTAGGGAAAGAAATATTAAACAAACCGATTAAGATAAACTCACCAGAAGTAAAAAGTCTGCGGAATACAGTAATTTTAGATCTAAACAAGTAAACAAAATAACAACAACGAGTAATATTTTTAACAATGAAACTAAAAAAAATCCTTACGATTTTATCGTTTGCAGCAATAATATGCAGCTGCAGTAATGAGAAAGAAGAAGTTTACAGCTGCAATAAGCAGCTCAACAATTGGGCACATAAAAACATAAGCGGCATCCGCTCTATGCAACGTGAAACATGGCTTAAGTTGGATGAGAATTACAAGAATACAGCTTATAGTGCATTTACAGCAGATCAGAAGATGCTCTTTTGGAAAGACAAAATTCGCGAGACGTTAGAATTAGACTGGACAGAACAAGAGGCTGACCACATTTATAAATTGTACACTTATCTTGATGAAAGACCTGATTTCTTTAAGGTTGAATATATTTCTGATCCACAAAATCTTGCAAATTATGAAGAATTTGTAAGGACATGGAAAAGAGATGCTATATACAATCTAAACTGGAGTGAGGAACAAGTCTATGCCATTTGCTATACCGGGAACCGTTTAGTAAATAAAGATGGAGATATTGAATTGATGAAAAGTATGCGACTTAAGACAGTTGCAGAAACAGTGAAACCAAATACATGTGATTGCAACACTACGATGGATGGAGGTTGTAAAACAGGATGTACTGGGGGAGGATATAATTGTGGTCCATTGAGAGCTGTTTCTTGTAATGGAAAGAAAGGTAATTAGATCTCAAAAATAGAAGAAATGAATCGACTAAAATATTTTGTAATATGCACCTTACTATGCTTAGCATATCCTTTGGGAGATTTTCTTTTAGAGGGATGGGGACATGTCATAGATTATATCACATCTTACTATGCCCCCCATCTCTTCTATTTTATAGGAACAATTCTCTTTCTGGTTTTGGGGAGAAGATTACGAATACTCTATCTTTTATTTCTGATCACAGTTACCGATATCCAGCTTATTTTTCTCACAAACGGAGTTTTCATATACGAAATAGAAGGACTTAAACCTTTTTTGCTTATCACTAGTATTGCGGGCATTACTATTATAGGATACTTCCGCTGCAAAGAATTTACTAGTCGACAAAGCATTCTACTATCTGTTCTACTAGGTATTTTATCCTCTTTTGCCATCTTATTTACTATTGGAATGCAATGGGATATTTTTATTCAAAGTTACTCTTGGTCTTTTTCTGAGCTTCTTAATGCTTTTGTGGGACTTTTTATTGGCGGTATATTCTGCTTTCTAAAAACAAAAGAAAATTTTGTAAAAGTTGGAATACTTAGCTCAATACTCTGCATCGTATCTTCCTTATATCTCAGTCGAATTACTTATAACTGGCTATGTTATGATAGTTTTACAGGAAAAACTCAACAGAAGGTCTCTTTCTCTTTTTATAATGATAAAAAAGAGAGTCTTGTTCCACGTAATTTAAAAAAACAATATCAGGTTTTTTTTCTCTGGGAATATAGTGATAATAGCAAACAAAATGAGTTACAGAACTTTGAAAAACTCTATTGGAGCGAATCACAACGTAATAATCTTTGTTTTTATATTATTGCATCAGATACTACAAAGGCGGAAAATCCGTTTCATCTACATAACGATTTAGGTTTACAGATTCCTATTTTTCTGGATAAGAATCCAGTCGCTACACGAAAGCAGCTACATGCTCATAAAGGACTTGTATATGTAGGAATTCTTAAAGGTGATACGCTTATTTATAAAAACAATTTGGATGAAGCTAGTAAATTTATAAGGCATTTAAACAAGCAATTATGAAATACTCTTTACTCTATGCTTTTTGCATTCTCTCCTTGTTTTCGTGCAAACATGAAAACAAGGAACGTTGGCATGCTGCCATGTTAGAACAAACTATTAAAGAAGAAAATGAGCTAATTTTAGATGACGCTTTAAGTGATTATAGTTCATTAATCAGTTCTTGTTATGAAGAAAAAGACAGCCTAGATATATGGACGGAGGCAATAGCACATAAAGGAAGAATCTTACAAGTTCGAAAAGAATACGTACAAGCCAAAGAGTGTTTCAAAAATCTATTAGATTTTGCTTCACAACATGGTATAACCAAACGAATCTGCCTTGCTAATCAAAGGCTAGGAGAAATCGCCTTATTGCAACATGATGAAGAGGAGGCTGATCGTTATTTTAGTCAAGCACTAGTACAGGCACAAAAACTTAAAAAGAAAGATTTGCCGCTGCCCTATTTGTACGAAGAAGCGGCTATTGCTAAAGCCTATGTGCTTGCTAAAAGAACAAAGCTTTCTGAAAAAGAAATGCTACAAACAGAATCTGTCGCAAAGATCTTGAGAAATCTGACACAGCATAATGATTTATATCTCCGTACTGAATCCTATCGTTGCTTAGCTGATATGTGCAAAAATGGAGTAGCGAGTGAGAAAACGAACTATTTGCAACAACATCTCTTTTGGCGTGATAGCTTAGAGCGCCAACAAACTCAATTTTTCAGAGAACTTTCACGTGGAGAAAAAGCAAGGCAATACTTCACTCAGCAAGAGAAAGACGAAAGTAGACAGAAACTGATATTCATAGCCTTGGCTGTGCTTGTATTGGCTTTATGCGGTTCTCTAGCTTATGTATTACACCACTATTACGATGTAATGTTGGAACGACTCAATAGCCTATTGAGCAAACGAACTGAAGAATTCAAAAGAGATGAACATACTAGGGAAGAAGAACGAGTTCAGTTCGAAAAGTACATGCAATTAGAAAAGGATCTGAAAGAGCGAATGAAGCAAATTGCAGAGCAGGAAAAGAGTCTAGAAAAAATAAGAGAAAACTTGCAGACTGCACAAATGCAATTACAAGAACAGAAGAAAGAAATTACTCATCGCGATTTTGAATACCGTAAGAATTATTTCTATGGTAAATTCCCAGCCAATATGATTCCACATGAAGGAGATCTTAGCGAAGAGAAAATAGCAGCAGCAGAAAAATTGTTTATCAAAGAAGAAAATAGCTATGAGCTGATTGCGTTAGCAAACCTTTGCTTCGAAAACTATGCGGATCGACTGCGTGAAGAGTATCCTAAACTAAGCTTAGATGATTTATTATATTGCATATTCTTTAAACTCGGAATACGCCCGGTAGATATTGCACGAATGATGTGTGTGCAAAAGAATACTCCGAGCATGCGACGCCAGCGATTAACGAAGAAGCTAAATGATCCATTAGAGGAATGGTAAGTTAGCTTCCTTCTGCACAGTTCCTTTTTTTGTGCGCAATTGTTTGGCGATTTGAGAGATTATGTGTACATTTGCCACGTTTATAAAAAACAGTTCATGTAACTAATCTCTTTTAAAAAAAAAGAATAACAATGAGTTTGAAAATTGTAGTATTGGCAAAGCAAGTACCCGACACACGTAACGTGGGAAAAGATGCCATGAAAGAAGATGGCACTATTAACCGTGCTGCCCTCCCTGCGATCTTCAATCCCGAGGACCTAAATGCTCTTGAGCAGGCCCTCCGTTTGAAGGACGCACATCCCGGTTCTACCGTAACTATCTTAACTATGGGTCCCGGTCGCGCTGCCGACATCGTCCGCGAAGGTCTCTTCCGCGGAGCAGATACCGGATATCTACTTACCGATCGTGCTTTTGCTGGTGCCGATACATTGGCTACCTCGTATGCCATAGCTATGGCTATTCGTAAAATAAAAGATTACGATATCATCCTTGGCGGACGCCAAGCTATTGATGGAGATACCGCACAAGTAGGCCCTCAAGTAGCTGAGAAGCTTGGATTGACGCAGATCACTTATGCCGAAGAAATTCTAAAAGTAGAAAACAACCGCATCACTGTAAAACGTCATATTGACGGTGGCATAGAAACGGTAGAAGGCCCACTTCCTATCGTACTCACCGTGAATGGTTCTGCAGCTCCTTGCCGCCCACGTAATGCAAAATTGGTACAAAAGTACAAATACGCTAAAACGGCTACTGAGCAAAAAGAAGAAGGGCTGGCTTTCCCTGAGCTTTACGAGAAAGGATACTTAAGCATCCCTGAGTTAAGCGTTAGCTGTGTAAACGGTGACCTCGCACAATGTGGCCTTAGCGGTTCGCCGACGAAGGTTAAAGCGATTCAAAATATTGTATTCCAATCCAAAGAGAGTAAAGCTCTCACGGGTAGCGATGACGATGTAGAGGAGTTAGTTGTTGAACTGCTGGATAACCACACTATTGGATAAGGAAACATTATGAACAATTTATTTGTATATCTCGAAATAGAAGAGCAAACAGTGGCTGAAGTCAGCCAGGAGTTGCTCACAAAGGGTCGCTCATTGGCCAATCAGTTGAACTGTCAATTGGAGGCTATTGCAATCGGCTCAAATCTTGCAGGCATTGAAAGCCAAGTGCTTCCTTATGGTGTAGACAAACTGCATGTATTCGATGCGCCGGATCTCTATCCTTATACTTCACTTCCACACACTGCTATTCTGGTAAAACTCTTCGAGGAGGAAAAACCTCAAATCGCATTGATGGGAGCAACAGTTATTGGACGTGACCTAGGACCTCGTGTATCATCGGCCTTAATTAGCGGTTTAACTGCCGACTGTACTTCATTGGAAATTGGGCCTCACGAGGATAAGAAGCAAGGCAAAACATACGAGAATCTTTTGTACCAAATTCGTCCTGCTTTCGGTGGAAACATCGTAGCTACGATTATCAACCCTGACAACCGCCCTCAAATGGCTACCGTTCGCGAAGGGGTAATGAAAAAGGAAATACTCGACCCAAATTACAAAGGGGAAGTGATTCAACACAAGATAGGCGATTATGTTACCGACGCTGATTTTGTTGTAAAAGTTATTGAGCGTCATATTCAGAAAGCTGATCACAACTTAAAAGGTTCACCCATTATAATTGCCGGTGGTTACGGAGTAGGTTCGAAAGAGAATTTTCAATTACTATTCAATTTGGCAAAAGAACTTCATGGTGAAGTAGGTGCTAGTCGTGCCGCAGTTGATGCCGGATTTGCCGACCACGATCGTCAAATCGGTCAAACGGGTGTAACCGTTCGTCCAAAACTCTACATCGCATGTGGCATCTCTGGCCAAATTCAGCACATTGCCGGTATGCAAGAAAGCTCTATGATTATATCAATTAATAATGATCCAAATGCTCCAATCAATACCATTGCCGATTATGTGATTAACGGCACGGTAGAGGAAGTTGTTCCAAAATTGATTAAGTTCTATAAGAAAAACAGTAAATAATGGCTAATTTTTATAATGATACTCCGGAACTCAAGCATTACTTGAACCATCCGTTAATGAAACGTATCGTAGAGCTCAAGGAGCGCAATTACGCAGATAAAACGAATTACGATTATGCACCTCAAAACTTTGAGGATGCAATGGATAGCTATGATAAAGTGCTTGAAATTGTAGGTGAGCTAGTAGGTGAAACGGTCGCTCCTAATGCAGAAAGTGTAGACCATGAAGGTCCGGTATGTGCAGATGGACGCGTAACCTATGCAAATGGCACTTCTGAAAATTTGGAAGCTTGCCGTAAGGCTGGTTTAATGGGCATGGCAATGCCAAGACGCTACGGTGGACTGAACTTCCCTGTAGTTCCGTACATCATGGCAGCAGATATTGTGAGCCGTGGAGATGCAGGCTTTGAGAACCTTTGGGGATTACAAGATTGTGCTGAAACAATCTACGAATTTGCTGACGAGGATCAAAAAATGCGTTATATCAGTCGCGTATGTGCCGGTGAAACAATGTCGATGGACCTTACAGAACCTGACGCCGGGTCAGATCTTCAGAGCGTAATGCTCAAAGCTACTTATAGTGAGGAAGATGGTTGCTGGTTATTAAATGGCGTAAAGCGATTCATTACTAATGGCGACAGCGATATCCACCTTGT
>Ga0302170_10000349_pt1 | contig 18581 bp, 19 predicted proteins | sample I_Fen_N2_1_FD_193492 | JGI IMG/M metagenome (GOLD analysis project Ga0302170, IMG submission 193492) | Peat permafrost microbial communities from Stordalen Mire near Abisko, Sweden - I_Fen_N2_1 | ecosystem: Environmental > Terrestrial > Soil > Wetlands > Permafrost | place: Sweden: Abisko...
AAGTTTAATAGAATCAAGCTTAATAGTATCTTTTGCATAATAATTTGGGTTTTTCTCGAATAGTATATAAGAACTTGGAACCCATTCTTTAATGATGAATGGACCATTACAAACATATGATTCTGGTGTTGTAGCCCATGAATCGCCATTCTTTTCAATTGTAGCCTTATTTACTGGGCTCAATGTAGCAAAAGCAGCCAGTTTATCAAAATAAGCACAAGGACTTGAAAGTGTAACTACAAATGTTTTATCATCAGGTGCAGCAAGTCCAAGTGCATCTACATTTCCTTTTGCTGCTTCATCAAAACCTTTTACCATACCAAGAACAGTTTCAGCATATGGTGCAGCAGTCTTAGGATCAGCAACACGTTTCCAGCTGTATACAAAATCGCTAGCTGTTAAAGCAGAACCATCTGACCATTTTAAATCACTACGTAAGTGGAATGTCCAAGTAAGACCATCTTTACTTACATCATAAGTTTCAGCGGCTCCTGGAATAATCTTATTGTCTTTGTCTGTACTTAGTAAACATTCAAATGTAAATATAATCATGTTACCACCATCTACAGCACTGTTTAATGCTGGATCAATAGTTTCTGGATTGGGACCAATTTCTGCTACAAGCTGCTTTGCTTGTTTGGAGCTGTCATTGTCAGTTTTACTGCTACTGCCACATGCAGCAAGAACAACAGTAGATAACATAACAAGAGCTAATACAATTGATAACTTCTTTTTCATAATTTCCTCCTAATATTTAAAAATTTATATTCAATTCGTATAAATATTTTATACGAAAAGTTGACTAAATACAAGTACTTTTATTTCACTTTGTCAAGATTATGACAAGCCACAAAATGATTAGGAGAGACTTCTCTCCACTCTGGTTCTTCAATAGAACATTGTTCACTTGCATATGCACAACGTGTACGGAATCGACACCCTGATGGTGGCGATACGGGACTTGGTATGTCTCCTGTAAGTATAATACGTTTCGCACTACGAGCGATTTTTGGATCTGCAACAGGAATAGCAGACACTAAACTACGCGTATAAGGGTGAAGACTATTAGACGTAATCTCATTGCTACTAGCCAGTTCCACTAATTTTCCGAGGTACATGACACCGATACGATTGGCAATATGCTTCACAACACTCAAATTATGAGAAATAAATAAATAAGTCAAGCCCATATTCTCCTGAAGAGATTCAAACATATTAACAACCTGGGCCTGAATAGAAACATCCAGTGCAGAGATAGGTTCATCACATACAATAAATTCAGGACTAACGGCTAGTGCGCGAGCAATGCCGACACGCTGACGTTGTCCACCAGAAAATTCATGAGGATAACGGTTTGCATGTTCAGTATTTAGTCCTACCAGGCTAAGTAATTCAACTATGCGATCACGGCGTTCTTTTTTATTGGAAGCAAGCTTATGTATATCAATCGCTTCGCCTACAATATCTCCTACTGTCATACGTGGATTCAGACTGGCGTAGGGATCTTGAAATACAATCTGCATTTTTCTTCTATAAGGAAGCATTTTTACATGCGTAATATCTTCTCCATCATAAATAATTTTTCCTCCGGTTGGTTCATATAAACGAAGTATTGTTCGTCCTATTGTCGTCTTACCACAACCAGACTCACCAACAAGTCCAAAGGTTTCTCCTTTATTAATATAGAAGGAAACATCATCTACGGCCTTGACAACTCTTTTTTCGAAAATTTTACCACCTGCTATTGGAAAATACTGTTGCAAGTGTTCGATTTCAACTAGTTTTTTCGGTTCCATCAAAGCTGTTCCTCCTTATTTTCAAATTTCGCCTTATCTAATAACCAACATGCGCTGTAATGTTCTCCTCCAAGATGCGTATACTCAGGCATAACTTCGAGACAGATTTTCATACATGAACGGCAACGTGGTGCAAATGGACATCCATGGGGTGGATTAAGCATATCTACTGGCTGGCCTTCAATTGGCATAAGCTTTTGATGTTCGTCTTCGTTAAGATTTGGAACACTTAGTAACAAGCCTTTCGTATACTCATGAGAAGGTCGGTAAAAGATATCGTCTGTAGTCCCACTTTCTACTATCTTGCCGGCATACATAACCGAAATTCGATCACAAATTCCTGCTACAACGCCTAAATCATGCGTTATAAGGATTGTTGCCATTCCAAATTTTGTCTTCAGTTCTGCTAATAGCTCCAAAATCTGTGCTTGGATAGTCACATCCAAAGCAGTAGTAGGCTCATCAGCGATAAGAAGTTTCGGTTCGCAAGCCAAAGCCATGGCAATCATAATTCGCTGGCGCATACCACCTGAAAGTTCATGAGGATACTGTTTTAATCGCTTCTCTGGTTCATTCATACCTACCAGCTCTAATAGTTCTTTTGCACGTTCACGAGCCTGTATTTTATTTTTATCTGTATGGAGAAGAATTGCCTCCATAATTTGATTTCCAACTGTAAATACTGGATTAAGGCTTGTCATTGGATCCTGAAAAATAATAGAAACCTCATTGCCACGTATTTTACGCATTTCACTTTCTTTCATCGTGTTAATATGGTGTCCATTAAAATAAAGATCTCCACCAATAATACGACCAGGATTATCTATCAGACCCATTAGACTATATGCAGTTACTGATTTTCCAGAACCACTTTCCCCTACGATTCCTAACACCTCTCCCTCACGAACAAATAATGAAACATCATTCAACGCTTTAACCTCGCCAGCTGGCGTGAAAAAAGAGAGTTTTTCATTCTGTATATCTACTAAATATTCATTCATATAATTTACGCCTCTCCGTTTTTTATCTTTTCATTTTAGGGTCGAATGCATCTCGTAAGCCATCTCCGAATAAGTTAAAGCTAAGAATTATAAGACTTATCATGATAGATGGCGCTATAAGCAAATAAGGATAAGTATTCAATCCATTAATTGCATCACTTGCTAAAGATCCAAGCGATGGCATTGGAATTGCGACACCCATGCCTAAAAAGCTAAGAAAACTTTCTGTAAATATAGATGCTGGTATCTGCAAAGTTGTAGTAACGATGAGTGTACCAATACAGTTTGTCAATATGTGCTTACGAATAATTCGTCCACTAGAAGCACCCAATGCCCTAGCAGCTGTAACATATTCACTTTGTCTTAATGTAAGTACTTGACTCCTAACAATACGAGCCATACTTACCCAGTAAAGTAAAGCAAATACCAAGAATATACTAATAAGATTCGCACCAATAAGATGTATCCACTCAAATCCCGGTTTCGTCGAGAGTTGATTTATTGGTTCTTTGATTGCAAATGATATTAAGACGATTAGCAAAATATCAGGAATCGTATAAACAATATCCGCAAAGCGCATCATAATAAGGTCAATCCATCCACCGAAGAATCCTGATACAGCTCCATAAATCGAACCAATCATTAAAACAAGTGCAGAAGCAATTAGTCCTACAAGTAATGAGATACGACTTCCAAGCATCAAACGTACTGTATAATCACGTCCTAAGTTATCTGTTCCTAAAATATGTGGAAATATCTTTTCACCAGCCGCAATACGGGTATGTTCCTGCGCCGAATATGTCATTGGTTTCAAATACTCAGAGCCTTGAATCTGCTGAGTATATTTGTACGGATAAAAAATTGGAACAATAAATGCAAATATCATTACCAATAGAATAACTACCAAACTCACCATTGCTATTTTATTTTTACACAAACGTTGTAATGCATCTTTCCAAAAACTAACACTTGGACGAGTCTGAACAAGACTTAGCTTTTCCTCATCCGTAGCTGGCAGAAAATCATCTACGTTTAATTGAAAACTTATTTTTTTATCAATCTTCATTTATGACTCCTCCCTAATCCAATTTGATACGTGGATCAATTATTTTATAAACAATATCAACCAATGTATTCATAATAATAACAAGTGTTGCTAGGAAAATTGTAGTTCCCATGATAACTGTATAATCACGAGTCGTAATGGAACTTACAAATTGACCACCCAAACCTGGTATAACAAATATTTTTTCTACGATAAAACTACCGGTTAAAGTATATGCCAATAATGGTCCAACATACGCAACCACTGGCAATATTGCATTACGTAAAGCATGCTTGAATAAAGATACAGTTTGTGACACACCTTTTGCTTTTGCTGTACGTATATAATCCTGACCAATTACATCTAACATAGATGAACGCATTAGTCGAGTAATATATGCGATTGGGTAAAAGGCAAGTGCAAAAACTGGTAGAACATAATGAATGGGCGAGCCCAATCCAAAAGTTGGTAGCCATCTCAAATTCACACCAAATATGTACATCCCAACTGTGCAAATTACAAAACTCGGTACAGCAATTCCACACGTTGCAAGTACAATGATCGCATTATCAACCCATGTACCTCTCTTTACCGCAGCCACACAACCTAGTGGAATGCCGACAAGCAGCGCCATTAGTATTGAAATACCACCCAACCTTGCTGAAACTGGGAATTTACTAAAGATTATATCGGAAACATCTCGTCCTCGCTGTTTCAAACTAAGGCCGAAATCTCCATGAGCCACGTTCACCATATAATTTACATACTGCTCTCCCAATGGTTTGTCCAAACCAAATTTTTCTTTCAAAGAGTTTTGTGCTTGTTCGCTGATTGATTTTTCAGCATTGAATGGACCACCAGGCACCATATTCATCATGAAGAATGTAATAGTAGCAACCAAAAAAATTGTGATGATTGCGGCAACCACTCTTTTTATACTATACTTGATCATACAACAACCTACTTTCATTTTAAATTTTGACTTGAAATTAATACCTAATAATATTTGCGAAGTATAATTAATTTAATTTTGAGCGCGCAATAATGTTCAAAACTTCTTCGTCTTGAACTAAGCAAACTTCTGTATATCAATATCATACTATTTTAATAAAGATATATTATTTTGTCCATGGAAATAAATGGTAGTTTTCCCACTTTTTTCATAGTATATACGCTTATATAATAAAAAGCAATAAAAATTTTCATCAAATTGAAACTTCACTAATATCATTTACTCTTAATTTTAAAATCGTATATAACTCATGTCCATTTCTTTATCCAAAAAGCCCTTAATATCCTTTTTTACAAATTTCTTATAATCGAATATTATATATAATAAACTCATAAAAAAGAGATATTGCAAGTGCGTTTGTATATCGAAATTTTAACCACAGGTTAGCTATTTCCTTTGTATCTTTATTCGTTCAACAAATTAATTTAACAGAAATCATATAAAGATTATTGTAATTACAATTCAAATAAAATTGGGGGTAAAGAATTTGATTACAGTTGTAGGAAGTGCCACTGTCACTAGTGCAGCGAGTTCAATTCATAACATATGAACTGCCGCCGAAGCTACACTTGAGGTAATACTGACGACTGCCCCTACCGGAAATCAGATTGCTAGATGGAGGGACGAGTCAAGATGTTTTTTCTTCGGGCAGGATATAACCGGAGTCTTTATATCTGCCATCGTAGCTAGTGTAGAAACCAACGTCTATCAAGGTTTTGCCATATAGACAGGTATTTCTACTCTTCATAAGGAAATAACTATAAACTGTTGATTGCACCACTTTCAATTATAGCTGCTATCATCATTAAAAATATACCCATAACAAATACTATGATTTCCTGTTTATTTAAATGTACTGCTTTTATTTTTTTTGTACATGTATTCATTCCGTTTGTCAATACAATTCCTATTTTTGCTAATGAGCAAGTAATAAATAACTGTCCTATCATCTCCAATATGCCAGCTCTATGAACGATGTCAAATATACCGATCATTCTATCCATAAGCGTTATATTAGTCACTTCAATCGAAAAAGACCAAGTTCCAAGTATGACAGCATTCAGACCGATTAGTAAAACAAACACGAAGTAACCTAAAGACAAATAGTTTTTTTCACACTCCTTTTTCTTTCCAAATAAACTGGCAAACATGATAACAATAACGGAAAGCGAGTTCCATGCAAAAATTTGTGCTGCTAGTATTAATGTATTATCAGAATTATTCCATGCGGAGCCTGAAGTTTTACCTTTTAAAAGTCCTTCTGGCAAAAGATAATAGCTCAAAATAGTAAAACCAATGAATACAATTACAAAAATACAAGTCAAACAAAATATTCGTTTTGCTAAACTTTCATTACTTAATTTTTCTTTTATCAATCTCATTTTATCACCTCCAAGAAATATCCCTATCGTTCCAAGCTGTCTGAATCAAGAAATAAAAAACGATTTTTTTCACATTTAACTAGTTAACTAAACGTGCAATATGTAATATTCGTATTTCTTAACGTGATAGCATTTTCCATATAAATCCTATCACCAGTCCAGCTCCTGCGGAAACAACAAATATCATACTCATTTTAAATGAAAGCAATCCTACAAAAGACATCTTTCCATTCGGATTAAGTTGTTCAACATCACTTGCTTTAGGTGCTCTATATAATATTGATTGATTTTGAACAGCACACACAAATTCCCAGCCGAATTTTTCAGCATCGTCGACACTTTGAACCTGCCAATCATTTCCCATTCCTCCCAAATCTTTGGGATCTTTGATTTCACTGGAACCAATTGCTTTTAATCTTTTGTTTGTCAAATGCTTTGAATCCATTATGTATTGATAATTTCCACTCTCGCTGTTAATAAATGTGTATTTAATGAGCGACAATTTTTGAGGGAACCATCCATTCCCGCCTTCTTTTTCAAGAAACTTCTGAAGTGTGCTGCTTCTAAATATAAGTTTAAATACTTTCTTGGAGTTATTGTTCAGATAGTCATTTTTTTTAATCCAATCCTGTTCTGTCATCATAAATTCTTTGTAGTACAATTCACCCACTTTATTATAGGCTATAGCCATAATAACACTAAACAGTGTGCATCCAACAACAAGCCAAGTAAATGCAGATCCAACTTTACCAATATCAAACATTTCTATTATCCCGATAATAATAAGCATTGTATTTAAAAAAATGATTAGGTTTAACATATCTTTTCCAACGGATGTATATCTATTCCTATATTTTTCTGCATGAATCTGTCTTGACTCTTGATCATTGTATAATTCGTTGATGTCACCTTCTGCATATTCTTTGCATAAATAATAATTCAAATCCTCATCATGTAATGCGATTTTCCAACCCATTTCCTCTGCCATTGCTATTGAGTCGTGTTTGCTCTTAATTTCTCTTAAAGTAGGATTCTTGGGGAGATTGAATCTATCAATTTCATATATTAATCTTGTGGGCTCAATCTGTTCAAATGTATATCTCATCCCCATCGTCATTTGAATCAACTTATAGCCTTCTAATGCCATCTGCTCAAGCCATATTTTTTCTTTCATCATACTAACAAATAACTTTGTTTTCTTCATTATATTATTTTCCATATATTTGTTCTCCATTTTCTAATTGATGTGTGAGTCTATCAATTTCTATTTTCACTAACGCTTGACCTTCTTCTGTGATTTGATATACCTTTTTAATACTGTCTTGCGATACTATGTTGATTAGTTTATCCTCAACAAGTCTGCCTAACATTGTATATAGCGTTCCTGTTCCCATCTGGATTCTTTTTTTTGTTAACTCACTTATAAATTGCATAATTGCGTATCCATGACGAGGCTCATTTAGGGCGAGTAACGTATAGTATGTTGTCTCGGTCATTGGAATATATTTTTTTAAGATTAATTCATTCAATAATTCTCACTCCTTTCGTTCCTTTGTATAGCGTCTGTTGATTTGTGTGTTGTTATTCTTTGTGTTGTGTTATGATGCTACGATGCTATAGGCTATGGTGCCACGATGCTATATGTTACGGTGCTATGAGGCTATATGCTGCAGTGCTATGTACAGTTTTCTATGTGCTGACATTTTATGCCTTACTACGCAGTATGTTTTTTCTCGATATGTCGTGTCTCGATGTATCGTCTAGCTATATACTATCACAATCAATTTTCTGTGTCAACTGTAGCTCTTTTAAGGCAACATTTTTTTAATGAACGTAAACCCAATCCCACCTGCTGACAAAAAAAGTTCTCATAAGTCGCTATTATGGCAACTTATGAGAACTGATAATGTAAGACAATAACATATCTAATCAAACTAAACATATTGCTAATGTATCTACATTCAGTATCAAATCATATTTCCTAATTTTTAAATTTTATGCCTTAACCAAGTAATACTGAAAATATGGAGCCTTTCTTTCTCTGAACTACCATAAGAATACCAGCTCCATTTAACCATTTTTGCCTGATTAATACTAAACTCTCCTTCTGTATTTATTATTCCTATTGGTTCAAAAACGATCAAACATTCCCATTCATTAAAGACAATTTCTAATACATCATCTTGATAGGAATAATGCTTAATTTTGTGAAAATTATCTGCTGACCTTTTGAACCAGTCTCCATAGAAATAAAGAGAGCCTCCCTATAGTATCCATCTAAATCTGCAAAGCAAGAATGATTAGCCCAATACAGCTTCCAATTTCCCACATTTTTTTAAACAAGAAATGTATTCTGCCACAAGATAATAATTTTTTATATCATCCTCATCTAATCCTTGAAATGCACAAATTTCATCCCAAAGGGATTCATCATCCTCTATATGATAAAAGCCAGATGATAAATCAATCCCAATAAATAAATTACTTCCATTATGAATACAATAAAAAGTAACAGGCTCTGGCTTTACTCCAAATGATAACTTGTTTTTAAACACCTTGTTCTGCATTACATTTTGATAAACTATTTCTTTTGCATGATCATCATCCAAAGAATTTAACTCATATTTTGATTTAAGGTAATTGATTATCTCTTCTCCTGTTTTTCTATTCGGCTTTATTTTGTCTTTATATTCTTTATAAATCAGCTTCCATTGTTCTATTTTTTGTGATGTTACTGCCTCTCTTTGCATCTTTTTTCCCTCCATGAATTAGCATTATTCTTTTTTTTGATCCTAATTCATTCTTTCATAAATATATCAGAAAGTTCAAATGATCGTATTATCTTCGAGTTATTTTTTTTCTGTGGATTCATTATATACAATTCTCAAACATTGGTTCAATATACTCTTTAATCAGTTTTATTCGATCCTTCGCATGTGGCATAAAAAGTGAAGCAATAACGACTACCATTTTTTTCTTTGTATTTACATAAATCACATTCCCACCGTCTCCTAAAGCTGCATAGATATGTTTTTTATCATCAATAATCCACCATAAATAACCATACGACAGCCTTCCCCATTGACTATGTTCCTTTGTACTCTCATCTATCCACCATGCCGGTATAATTTGTTTATCCTTACATATTCCGCCATCTAAATATAATTGACCTATTTTTGCCATATCCATAGGGGTCAAGGTAAGACCAAATCCTGCAGTATTTACCCCTTGCGGATCGGCAACCCACCCACTAACATTTTTATCTTTAAAAAAAGCGAGATGTTCTTCTTTATTGTGTAACACCACATTGTCTCCAACATGAATTCCCAATGGCGAGAATAAATTTTTAGTTGCAAAATCAAACACTGATTGTCCTGTTGCTTTTACAAGAATACCTGACAAAATATGTGTACCTACAAAAGCTGAATACATAAATTGTCCCGCCTGGTCTTTACCTCCTAATAAATCGAGCGCAGCTTTTATCCAATTATCGCTTGCAAAAAACTTTTCGTATGGTTCCAGCTTATATTTATACGGTGCAGTCATTGTCAGCATATGCTTAATGGTAATGTTCTGTATCATTTTTTCGCCTTCATTAATGCTGTAATCTGGGAAAAAATCTAATATACTCTGGTCTATACTTTTAATATACCCATTCTCTATGGCGATACCAATCAATGCAGAAACAATACTTTTTGTTACCGATGCTACATGAACGGAATTCTTGGCAGTATATTCATTAAAGTAGTTTTCATATAATGTTTTACCGTCTTTTAGTACAATTATGCCTGCAGTGTTGTTATAGCTACTATTTATTATCTTTTCTAACCATATCTTTTTTCTTTGAATCATATAATTTTTTTCCTCACCTGGTTTGGGATAATCTCACAAATATTATGTTGTTCCTTTTTTATCAGTTTTTCTATAATCATACAAGATACCTCCCTGTCCTAGAATTCGGATCTTCTCTCAGTCTTTGTGGTGTTCCTTTGGAAATGATCTCACCGCCCTTGTCCCCACCTTCTGGTCCAAGCTCAATGATATAATCACAGTTCTTTAAGACCTCTACATTATGCTCAATAACAATCACCGAATTACCACTAACAACAAGCTGATCTAATAGCTTTAGCAGTAATGCCGTGTCATATAAGCTAAGTCCGGTCGTTGGTTCATCTAACACATAGAGCATATTGCCCTTTAACTGCCGCCCCAGCTCTTTGGCAATCTTAACTCTTTGTGCCTCACCACCACTTAATGAAGAAGATGGCTGACCAAGTGTTAAGTACCCCATTCCCATCTGCTCTAAGATACATAGTGGTTTCACAATACTTTTCTGATCTGCGAAAAAGATAAAAGCTTCTGTAATGCTCATCTCTAACACATCGGCAATCGTTTTTCCATTATAATCTACAAAAAGACTGTCTTCATTAAACCGTTTACCATGACACGCCTGACAGAGCTTATCTACAAAAAAATCAGAGGTCAGGAATATCCTTTGATAACCACTACCGTTACAGTCTAGACATGCTCCTTTTGAATTAAACGAAAAATGTCCGGCACTCATGTTTCTTATTTTTGCTTGCGATTGTTTTGCAAAAAGTTCCCGAATCTTATCCCAAATACCAATATAAGAGACAGGCGTAGAACTGGAACTTCTTCCAATCGGTTCCTGGGATATCTTTGCAAAACCACTAATCCGTTCTATTCCTGCTATGCCAGTTGCGTCGCCATATTTTCTGGCAGTGGCTAGACGTTTCAAAAGTGTCTCCTCAATCAGAGAACTTTTACCACTTCCGGATAATCCGGCAATACCCACCATAGCATGAAGTGGAAATACTACTGTTAAATCCTTTAAATAATGGGTATGCGCATGTTTCAGAATCAGACAGTCTTCCTTATCAAATGTATGCTTTCTGAGTGTCCGTTCCGGCATTAAGCTTTTACCTAAAAGATACTTACTAAGCAGCGTGTCCTCTTTCTTATATCCTTCATAAGCACCCTGGTAGGCCACCATTCCACCTTCTATGCCTGCTTTCGGACCAATCTCAATAATATGGTCAGCATGACGAATCATCTCTTTATCATGTTCAACTACAATCACTGTATTTCCAAGGTCTCTTAATTTCTTTATTGCTTTGATCATACTTTGCTTCTCCGATGGATGTAATCCTGCCATCGGTTCATCAAATACATAAATCAAGGAATCCAATCTGGACTCCAGATGAAGATGGAGAAAAATACGCTGTACCTCTCCACCGCTTAAGGACGCCATCTCACGATAAAGAGTCAGATGTCCTAATTGAAGCTGGATCAGATGCTCTAAATTCTCCTTCATATTTTTTATCACATTCTTACCCAACTGAGATAATTCTTCGTCTGGTATTTCTCTTAAAAAATGGAGAAGCCCAGACAAGGTCATCTGTCCCAGCTCGCCAATCTGCTTTCCACTAAGAAATACTTCTCTTGCTTCTTCGCCGATTCGCTCCCCCTGACAGATCGGACAAATTGTCCTTGCATAGACAGCCTCCACATCCTCACCCTTTTCATATGCATTTCTTAGTATCCGCTCTAGACAGTAGCTTTGTTTGCCGTTATCATACGTTCCATAGAGTATTTCGTCGCAAATATCGTCTGGAATTTCCCAGAATGGAGTTTCAAAATACAGGCCATATCTCTTCTTTAAAATCCGTAAGAAACCAGCTGTTACTTGTAGACTCTCATAGACCTCCAAGAGGCGTGTTGTTTTATCTGGAATCAACCGTTCCAAATTGATATCAAAATAAGAACCTCTGCCCTTACAGCTAATACACATACCATCGGCCGTAGTATAAAGAAAGAAGCCAGGAGATAGATGTTCACTATGCATATTCAAAGTTTTTCCGTCACTAGCATAAAGAAAAGCCAGCTGGTTTAGAATTCCAGTCTTGGTACCAACTGTAGAACGGATATTGCTCTGCCGGATTGTATTCTGGCGTACCGCCACCGTTGGACCGATGCCTTCCATCGTATCGAACCGATCCTCATTATCAAGTCCAGCAAGAATGCCAATCGACCTTAGATACTGATTCTTTCCTTCTTCAAATAGGATATCAAATGCAAGACTGGATTTCCCTGAACCACTGATACCTGTAATAACCACCAATTGATGCTTGGGAATCGTTAGATTAATATTTTTCAAATTATGAATTCGTGCTCCTTGAATCTTAATTTCTTCCATATGCTCACCTCGAAATAGATTTGCAGCATGTTAGAAATGAATGGGCTCAACGGGAACGTATATGTCCACCACATGGATATGACTCTCATCAGTGTACGGATTGTTGCGATATACTTCAAATGGATAGTCGTTTCTTGGAACATAACCACTTCCCGCAATCCACTCCTGATACATGTAATTCCATGCATCGCTATACTGCTCCTTGCTAATTTGAAAATGTCCGACTGCATACAAACCGCCTTCTAACTTCATCATTCCAAGAACTCCGTCTTCCTGAATCCGAATATCCTCTGGCACCGTTAGACATAGACTGGTCCGGAATTGGCTCGCCTCTGAGAATTCAGGATTGTCATGATACATAGCAAGCGGCCAGTTCTGACCATCCACAAGAAGATGCTGCTTCTTCGCATAATCAAATAACGTCTGCATCAAGCTCCCATACTCTTTTGCTAAAGTCTCATAAGTACCTGTATGTCTCACATAAGCGACTTGTTTCTCCACCATGTTCTCTATGGTAATCTGCACTGTCACAGGAATCGAATTGCTTACCCATTCATTTTTTGCTGTATCCTTATTGTACTCAGACAACGAAAAAGAATCTTTGCAATTCTTGCTATATTCCTTCCTGTATTCGCTTGGACTAACACCATAGAAATTTTTAAATGCACGGGAAAATATTGCCGAATCCGAAAGTCCAAGTTCATATGCAATGTCCGTCATATTTTTATCTATCCGATGTGCCAGCAGAAACATTGCATTCTCCATGCGAAGCCGATTCACATAATGAGCCAAAGGTTCATGTATTATGCCTTGAAATATTCGACTGAAATGATATTTGGAAAACCCAGCAGCATTGGAAAGCTCCTCAATAGATAAAGATTGCCCTAAATGACACTCAATATAGTCCTGCACTTTATGAATTCTTTGTATGTACTCTTCCTGACATTTCTGGTCTGACATTTAATTCCCTCCAGTTGATATTACTCACATCTCCAAGCGATAAAAAGCATAATGCTTCAGCTTTAGTTGCAATCTTTAGCTACAATCTTTAGCTACAATCTTTAATTCCAGATTTTTCTTTGCAAATTCTCATCTATTTAGGTCAAATTTGCTGTATATTTTTGATAAAACAAATTGCCTCGTCTCTTCCAATGTACTTTCCATAGTTACCGCAAATCAGATACCTATTATTCAAGTAGAAACTTACCGCAGTACGGTTTACTTTTCGAGTTTCTAGAATAATAGATTGATATCCCAATTTTTGCGCCTCCTGTTCAAGCGCGATAATGATAGCCCTGCCAATTCCAATTGCTCGTTTTCTAGAATACACACGTTTGATTTCTGCAATATTTCTTGTATACTCCACAATAGCACCGCAACCAACTGCTTCGCCATTTAGGTATGCAACAAAAAAAGCTGCTCGTTGGTTTTCCATAACGTTGAGCTGAAAACCATTGCTTCCGCTGCTTCCTGTAATTGTCTTCAACTCTTCTGACAATTCCTGAATTAACTGTGATGCATCGGCTGAGATAATAGATACTTTTCGTACATCAACCATAATTTACCTCACCTCAATAACTTTCTCTTTAAAGTTCTGAATATCACTTAGAATTTTCAATGGTGCTGGATAATTTCCTATAGGACATATCCTTGCACATACTTCGCAGTTCCAATAATAATTGTCTTTTATACCAGTATCTTGTGACATTTGATATTCACAACAAGTACACGTTTTTTTCTGCTTGATATGGATACCATTCCCATTCCAATGAATTTGTAACATGATTGCTAGAAGAATTAAGATCATTTCCGTTATCATGAATTATAGAGTTTTAATGCTTCCAACTTTTTTGCCTGCATATATGCTTTTTGCAAAAATTCCTCTGCTGATAAATCCTTATAAGCCCAATTCATGGCCTCTATTGCAGTCGGACCGACATACCCAGTTTCAGCAATTTTTTTCATGGCTACAGACCAATCAATTGTACCGTCAAATGGTAATCGATGTATGGTATTTCCATTATAATCATGTAAATGTAATGCCATCAAACGTTTACCGTACATGGATAATAAATCATAGCTTGGATAATAGTGATAGTGATGGCAACAGTCATAACAAAATCCAATACGCTCGGAATCCACTTGCTCCAACACATATGATAAATTGCTAAAATTATGTAAATTTTCTAGTGCAACATTGACGCCAAGTTCTTCAGCCTTTTCAGCAATTCTCTTAGTTGTTAAGAACTTGTAGTGTACGTTCCGAAAGCTTCTTTTCACTTGTTAATAATGTTCCATCCAAATCAAACAACAACATTTTATATCTGCTCATAATCTATCCTCCTGTAGAACTGTATTTATATAAAATCACAGCATTCATTTCCTCTTGCAAGCGTTTTAATTCTTCCCAAAAATAATTTTGGATGCATATTTCCATATGAAACATCATCTGAATTACAAAATGCCGTTCCAAGTTCCGGACATCTATATTTTACACAGTTACTAAAATAAGGGCATACTGTCATATCAATATGACACTTTTCTTTTTCACTCGGATAGTCAATCATATCAAAACCTAATTTTTCACCAAAAACATTACGTATAATTTTAGACATAACAAATGGAACAATTTTGTCTATGTGCTAAACTTTACTTCATAAATATATTGCTATGCTTGCATCCCCAATTTTATATTTACATACTTTGTTATATCATATTATTTACCTTCTTCTGCTCCTATAATCAAAGCCAAATATCCCCATTCCCATATTAAATTTTTAAAACCTTTTTCCAGATATTCGCAGATATCTTCTTGGTCATATCCCATCATTCGTGATATAACAACAATATAATTACGCACCACCGTATAAGACAGCTTTTCTTGTTCATCAAGTAACCAGCTTAGAAAGATTGAGTGCCTCATCATCGCATATTCCATAGCAATCCACTGAATCATAACAACTATGCTTTCCAAATCCGATTCTGGCATCAGACTATTTGAGAAAATTTCCACAACAAGGTAATTGCGAAATAACTTTTCATAAGAAGAAAACTGCTTTTCGAATTCCTGTAATTTTACGCTCATTTTATGCTTATCATAGTCTCTCGATAAGTTTTCCGCTATCACAGCTATTGGTTCCAGATAACTTGTATATATCTCTTGCTTTCGATAATTTTCAGCCATATCTAAAAAAAGTTCATTATTTTCTTCAAAAGTATCCAAACTTAGAAATTGCATGTTATCTATGGCCTCTGATAATTCTTTTAAACCAGCTTCGTCCTTATATTCGTCTATATCTTTTTTTAATATAGATTCCTTTTGATGAATATCTAGAAGGATATAAAAAAGCATCATCACACTCTTTGAAATAGAAAAGTGCTGGTTTTGCATAATAGTAATCATCATAGTTCGAATCTGCAACAAAATATCCCCATCCATATCAAACATATTCTTCGTAAAACAAATTTTATCCTGCTGATTAATCAAATCCACAACTTCTGGACAGCAAGATACCAAAGAATATTCTTTTCTATCTGCAAATTCGTGTGTCTGCCTTGGAAAAATCGCACAGGTTTCAGACAAAACTTCATCTCCTAAATTCAATACTAGATTGCAAAGTTTCTGCTCATTTAAGAACGGACACTGCTTCTGTTCATTCAATGCAATAACACGTGTGCCATCTTTTTGTTTTACATATTGATCTAAATAATTATTGTTTTGCTTTGTTAAGCTTAATCGATTCCATTTTATATAAGTATCATCATCTACTTCAATCTTCCACTCTTGACAACAAGTAAACGAACACTTGTCTGCAATACAGGTAAAATCGTCATAGTAGTTCGTTTTGATTTCTTTCTTCATAATCATCTCCTAAAATACACTGATAGAGTCATTTTATGTACTTTTTACGATATTCGTAATTTTTTAAATCCAGTATATAACTATATTGTTCTTTCAAATTGTCCATAGACAGTGATTGTCTGCCTGACTGTACTGCTGACATGTCTGTTAATCCCAAGCTTACAGGCTACCTGGGGTTTCTTGAAACCAGCTCTTTTTTATTTTTGGATTTTATTTGTCTAAATATGATATACTCATTTTCTTGGTTTTCCCATATAAATATTCCCTCCATCCTGAAATCCATATTTTCGATAAAATTCATGTGCATCACTAGTAGCTAATACTCCTCTTAATGAAGATACTTCGTTATTATCATGAATGGCATCTAGTAGCGCCTTTCCTATTTGCATACCTCTATATTGTTCGTCAACAATCACATCACAAATATAATAGGTCGTAGCATAATCTGTGATTACACGAGAAAATCCAATCTGCTTACCGCTTTCCTTTAAATATGCTCCATAGCACAAAGAATTATCAATAGATTTTTTTATCGTTTTAATATCACGCGTATTTGCCCAATAGGTTTGTTCTAACACTCCTTTTTTTTATCAGAACCAAGAGAGATGAAACCTGCTGTGACAGCAAGTGCAAGCATGATGTCTTGTTCACCAAATGGATTTGATATTATAGCGTACACTAAATATCCGGTACAGATTAGTAGTAAACAAATTGCAAAACCACGTAAAACCTTCCTGTTTTTTAACATTTAAATTTCCTCCTTAAATAAACTATGGAATAGATAATATAAATATAAATTGAATCCTTATTCTTTTACAGCCATTCCATTCGTCAAATCGATAATCTCATCAATTACACTTCCGATATATTCTATTGTATCAAGAAGCGGTTGATCTGTTGTAATGTCTACACCAGCCATCTTGGCCAATTCTACAGGAGTTTTTGTTGAACCTGCTTTAAGTACTTCTATCCAGTCATCAATTGCGGGTTGTCCTTCATTTAAAATCCTTTTGCTGACCTGTGTCGCAATCGTAAGCCCTGCACTATAAGTATAAGAGTACAGTCCCATATAATAATGAGGCTGCCTCATCCATGTAAGTTCAGCTCCATCAACAATATCTACTGCATCACCCCAGAATTTTTCCAGTACATCTTTTTTTATCTTACTAAGTGTATCCGCCTGAACACTTCCACCTTCATCTATGATTTTATAAACTTCTCTTTGGTAAGTAGCTTCTAATAAATGAGTAACAAAATTATGATAATAGGTATGCCCTATCATAGACGATAATACCCATCGTCTAAAACGCTTATCCTGACTAGTTGATAAAAGATAGTTTGCCATTAGAAGTTCATTCAATGTGGAAGGTGCTTCAACAAAATAAGTAGAAACCTCTGTATCAAATATACTTTGGGCATCATTACACAGTCTAAAATGTCCAGCATGCCCTAATTCATGAGCCAGAGTAAATACCTCAGCCATTTTTTCACTCCATGAAAGTAGTATAAATGAATTTTTCCCATATGGACTTGAGCAAAAACCCCCAGTTGATTTTCCTTTGTTTTGTGCGAAATCAATCCAACGATCATTATATGCCGATTTTACCATATCTAAGTAGTCATCACCTAATACATTCAAAGCGCCTTCCATATATGCTTTTGATCCTTCAATGGTTACTGTAGGATCATATTCTGGATCAACTGCTATTTTTAGATCGGCAAATGTCATTTTATCCAGCTTATGAATGCTTTTTAACAGCTTTGCATATTTTCTCATATGAGGTGCTAGTTTTTCAGTGATTAAATCAATTTGTCTGTTATAAAGATTTCGATCCACCTTTTGTGAAAAAAGAAGGCTGTCAAAAACAGAATTAAAACCGCGCAAGGTAGCTATTGTTTTTTCTTTTTGTACTTGAGTTTGATATGCCGCCGCAGTAGTATACTGATATTCCCTCAATTTATTTGAAAATACGTTAAATGCTTCTCTTCTTACTTTTGTGTTAATTTCATATTCATATTCATTTTCAAACATTGCATATCCCAATTGATATATTTTTCCATCTACAACAAAAGAGGGAAAGTCCATATCTGCCAACTTAGTCTGTTCATATATATGATATGGCGCATCCAGTGTACTAGAAAGTGCTGACAATACCCGCTCTACCTCTGGATGTAATGCATATGCCTTTTCTTTTTTAATATCTTTTAAGTAAACAGCGTTTTTCTTCGAACTATAGATTGCTTTATCTATTTCCTCATCCAATGA
>Ga0302170_10000357_pt1 | contig 18312 bp, 11 predicted proteins | sample I_Fen_N2_1_FD_193492 | JGI IMG/M metagenome (GOLD analysis project Ga0302170, IMG submission 193492) | Peat permafrost microbial communities from Stordalen Mire near Abisko, Sweden - I_Fen_N2_1 | ecosystem: Environmental > Terrestrial > Soil > Wetlands > Permafrost | place: Sweden: Abisko...
CATTTACCTACACCAGCAGCAATTTATCAGTAGCCACTGTTTCGGGCAGTACATTTACGATTGTAGGATCTGGAAGTACAACCCTGACTGCAACCCTGAGTTCGGATAATAATTATCTGGGAGGCTCGGCAGCAGCAACTTTGACAGTTGGAGCAGTTAGTCAGACTATTACTTTTGGTTCTTTACTTCCAAAGACATATGGTGATGCTGCATTCTCACTAACAGCAACTGCCAGTTCATCTCTTCCGGTTACTTATGTCAGCAGCAACACTGCGGTAGCAACGATCTCGGGTAGTACTGTCACCATTGTCGGTGCAGGGTCAACTACCATCACAGCCAGTCAGTCAGGAAATTCCAATTATTCTGCAGCAACATCTGTTGATCAAACGCTAACAGTCTCAAAAGCTACTCCGGTCATTTCTAATTTTGGAAATCTCTCCAAAAACTATGGTGACCCGACTTTTACTCTATCTGCAACTTCAAACAGTACCGGAACTTTTACCTACACCAGCAGCAATTTATCAGTAGCCACTGTTTCGGGCAACACTGTTACAATTGTAGGGTCTGGAAGTATAACCCTGACTGCAACCCTGAGTTCGGATAATAATTATCTTGGAGGATCAGCAACAGCAACTTTGACAGTTGGAGCAGTTAGTCAGACTATTACTTTTGGTTCTTTACTTCCAAAGACATATGGTGATGCTGCATTTGCACTAACAGCTACTGCCAGTTCATCACTTCCGGTTACTTACGTCAGCAGCAACACTGCGGTAGCTACCATCTTAGGTAGTACGGTAACTATTGTTGGTGCAGGGTCAACTACCATCACAGCCAGTCAGTCAGGAAATTCCAATTATACAGCAGCAACATCTGTTGATCAAACGCTTACCGTCTCAAAAGCTACTCCGGTCATTTCGAATTTTGGAAATCTCTCCAAAAACTATGGTGACCCGACTTTTACTCTATCTGCAACTTCAAACAGTACCGGAACTTTTACCTACACCAGCAGCAATTTATCAGTAGCCACTGTTTCGGGCAGTACATTTACGATTGTAGGATCTGGAAGTACAACCCTGACTGCAACTCTGAGTTCGGATAATAATTATCTTGGAGGATCAGCAACAGCAACTTTGACAGTTGGAGCAGTTAGTCAGACTATTACTTTTGGTTCTTTACTTCCAAAGACATATGGTGATGCTGCATTTGCACTAACAGCTACTGCCAGTTCATCACTTCCGGTTACTTACGTCAGCAGCAACACTGCGGTAGCTACTATCTCGGGTAGTACTGTCACCATAGTCGGTGCAGGTTCAACTACCATTACAGCCAGTCAGGCAGGTAATTCCAATTATTCTGCAGCAGCAACTGTTCAGCAAACGCTAACAGTCTCAAAGGCTACACCGTTAATTTCGAACTTCATCAATATCTCTAAAAACTATGGAGATGCAAGTTTTGCTCTATCAGCCAGTTCAAACAGTACTGGGACTTTCATTTTCAGTAGTAGTAATTCTTCAGTAGCAACCATCTCGGGCAATACGGTTACAATTGTAGGAGCAGGAACTACAACCCTTACTGCAACCTTGAGTTCGGATAATAATTATCTGGGAGGATCGGCAACAGCTACATTGAGCGTTGGCACCTCAGGACAGTCAATTACTTTTGGTTCGTTAGTGCCAAAGACATATGGTGATGCTGCATTCTCACTAACAGCAACTGCCAGTTCATCTCTTCCGGTTACTTATGTCAGCAGCAACACTGCGGTAGCAACCATTTCCGGTAGTACGGTAACAATAGTAGGTGCAGGGAGTACCGAAATTACAGCGAATCAGACTGGAAATACGAACTATGGAGCGGCAACACCGGTGAGGCAGACTCTTACGGTAAACAGAAAACCGTTGACTATAAGCGGAGTTAGTGCTCAGAATAAGGTTTATGATGGGACAATAGCGGCTGTATTATCCACAGGAAGTTTGTCTGGAATTATAAATTCAGACAATGTAACACTTATCGCAGGTACAGCAACTTTCGATACGAAAGATGTAGGAACGGATAAGGCAGTTAGCGCTATAGGTTTTTCCCTTAGCGGATCAAAGGTGAGTAACTATATTTTATCTGCTCAACCTACCGGACTGATAGCTAGTATAACAATTGCCCCGCAAACTATTACTTTCAGTTCATTCCCAAATAAAACTTTTGGAGATGCCCCATTTGCTCTAACTGCTTCTGTAGGTTCAGGTCTTCCGGTAACTTATAGTAGCAGCAATACATCGGTGGCAACCATTTCGGGAAATGTAGTAACCATAGTCGGAGCTGGTACTGCAGAAATCACCGCCAGTCAGATCGGTAATACAAACTATGGAGCTGCGTTGCCAGTGAAACAAGTACTTACGGTAAATAAACGCAGTCAAACCATTACATTTGGAGTATTACCTAACGTAACTTATGGTTCGCCTCCGTTTACAGTTTCTGCGACAGGTGGTGACTCGGGTAATCCTGTAACATTCAGTAGTTCAAACACCAATGTAGCTTTATGTACAGGTACCAATGGAGCTACTATTGTATTAGTTGGTGCCGGAAGTTGTATTATCTATGCTGATCAGGCAGGTAATACTAATTATAATGCAGCTACTCAGGTTGGCAGGGTCTTGAATGGCTTAAATGCAGCTCAGAGTATTACTTTTGGACCGTTGACAGGCAAAACGTATGGAGATTTAGCGTTTAATATGAATGCTACAGCCAGTTCAGGTCTTCCAGTTACATACAGTAGTAGCAATACTTCTGTGGTCACTATTTCCGGTAATACTGCAACTATAGTGGGTGCAGGAAGTGTCGAAATTACTGCCAGCCAATATGGTGATGTGAACTATGGAGCAGCTACAGAGATGAAGCAATCTTTGTTAATAGCTAAAAAAGGTTTGACTATAACAGGAATCGTTGCTGCAGACAAGGTATATGATGGCAATACTTCTGCAACTTTGAGTAACGCTGTTTTAAACGGAATTGTTGGTACGGACAATGTTAACTTGAATGGAGGAATAGGAGTGTTTGATACCAAAGATAAAGGAACATTCAAACCTGTTTCGGTGAGTGGTTTTGTGCTTTCGGGAACTAATGTTGGTAATTATTTTCTAGTAGAACAACCCACAGGACTAACAGCGAGTATTACAGCTAAACCGCTCACCGTAAAAGGTGTATCTGTGTTAGACAAAATATACGATGGTGGAACTGCAGGTACATTGACTGGTTCTAACCTTACAGGAATAATAGGTCAGGAGCGTGTTATTCTTGCCGGGGGAACAGCTAAGTTTGCAGATAAGAATGTAGGAACTGCTAAAGAGTTAATTGTCAGTGGATACACACTGGCTGGAGCCGATGCGGGTAATTATCTATTGACTGATCAGCCGACTGGTTTGACCGCCAGTATTTTACCGCGTCCGATAACGGTGACGGCTACAGCAAAGTCCAAAGTTTATGGAGACGCAGATCCGGTATTGAATGCTCAAATTACTTCAGGCGCTATTCAGGGTACGGATGTGGTTAGTGGCTCTATGAGCAGGGTCGCTGGGGAGTATGCAGGCGTGTATGCTATAAATAAAGGATCTTACACTTATGGTAATAACTATACCGAAACTTTTGTCAGTGCCAATTTAACCATCTCTAGACGCATTATAACAATGACTGCTGATGCCAAAACTAAAACTTATGGCGATACAGACCCTGCATTAACAGTTAGAGTTACAACAGGATTAATCATAACAGGCGATGTTGCCGGTGGCTCGCTGAATAGAGTAGAAGGTGAGACTCCCGGAACATATCCGATAAATAAAGGAACTTACAGCTATGGAACAAATTATGACGAAACTTTTGTAAGTGCTAATTTTATAATTACTAAACGTTCGCAGTTAATCACATTCTATGCATTGCCATCCAAAACATATTTGGATCCGGAATTTAGTCTAACTGCCACTGCAAGTTCAGGACTTTCGGTGACATATTCAAGCAGTAATACAGCAGTGGCTACAATATCGGGCAATATCGTAAAAATTGTGGGTGCTGGTACTACATTGATTACCGCCAGTCAGAGTGGCGATGCAAACTTCAATGCAGCATCTGATGTTGCTCAGAGTCTTTCGGTTACTAATAATGTTCCTATCACATTGACAGATCCTATTAATAATACTGCAGAGCCAATAACATCATGTGAAAGTACAAACCTTGAATTTGGATATACTGGATTGAAAGGCGGTCCGACTCAATATAAAATTACTTTTTCGGCAGCTGCTATTGAAGCTGGAATCAAGAATGTAGATTATACTAATATGCCTTCAAATTTGCAGAACGGTTCTCTTTCCTTCCCAATTCCGATTGGCACTCTAGGTGGAAACTATACCGGCACATTAAAATTCCGGAATGTATATGGAGTTGAAAGTTCGGGTTATGATTTCCAGTTTATTGTGAATGTAAGTGCCAGCAATGTGGTTAAGAAGTTCGATGATGTTGTGGTATGCGACAACAGTACTAATCGTTTCACAGCCTATCAATGGTACAAAAATGGAGTGGCAATTCCGGGCGCAACAAAACAGTTTTATTCAGAATCGGGTGGTTTAGTCGGAGTATACTCTGTAGAAGTAACAACGCTCGATGGTCAAAAACTCAAAACATGCGATAAAGTTTTCAACTCGCCTCAGATACAGCAGGTGAAAGCATATCCTAATCCGCTAAAATTAAATCAGGATTTAAATGTCAAGATAGAAGGTCTGGATAATAACGAGCTCAAAAATGCCAAACTAACAATTATGGATATTGGGGGTAATCAGGTCTACCGGTCGGAAAAAGTAGAGTCAAACAATTTATTGAATTTGCTTTTACCCTCACAAGGAGTTTATATCGGACATATCGTTACGGATACAGGTAAAAATCTGGAGTTTAAGCTTGTTGTTACCAAATGATAATGTTCAGTCACAAGGAATACTATAACCAATAACCGAAGTTACGAATTTCGCAGAAACGATGAAAAAACAATTTCTTATAGGACTCAGCCTGCTTGTTTTTGGAATTATTCAGGCACAGGAAACCGATAATTATATCCATTTTAGTGTTGGAGGGGGTGAACAACATCTTAATCCAACGCTTGACGGAGGCTCAACAAAGGCTCAACCGGGTTTTACGGCCGTTGCGGCATATAGCCATTTTTTTACCTCACAATGGGGCGTACAGTTTGGAGTAGGAGCTCAATCATATAGTACTTTATCTACATTGAACTATCTGTCGGTCACCCCCGATGTCGTTGATGCGGTAGGCGATGTCTATGAGTTTCGGGTAAACTTTAAAGACTGGCAGGAAAAGCAGCAGGCTCTGTTGGTAAGCGTTCCTGTCGAATTGCAGTACAAATATTTCTGGAGCGACAGATTCTCCTTGTTGACCGGTGTTGGGGCTAGTGTATCCATTCCCGTACAGACCAATTATAAAACGGTGGGAGGAGAAATGGTTTCAACCGGATATTATAGCAAATGGAATGTGGAACTGAGCGATTTGCCTCAACATGGTTTTAGCACGTACACCAATAGTTTTACCGGTAGTTTTTCATTGAAACCGCTTTATATGGCTACTGCCAATCTGGGTGGATTATTTAGCCTTTCTGAAAAATTAGATTTATATGTGGGCGGATACATTCATTACGGCTTAAATAATTCCATAAAAGCATCTACAAAGGCGGTATACGAGCCTACAGCTGTTTATAACGGATTTTTTAATTCGGACAGGGTGACTAAGGTGACTCCTATAGCTTTTGGAGTAAAACTTGGGATTTATTGGCGACTGGGTGAAAAGTACAGAGATAATAAAACACCCGAAATTGAGGTCATGCCGGTAATGCCTCCCTGAATACCCTCACGCTAAGAGTTGATTGCTTTTCAATATCAAACTTCTATAAATTGAATCGGCTTATTTACCAGTTAATCTCCGGCAAACCATTTTCTTTCAAATACTGATTGGTGAGTGAAAAATGACTGTTGCCAATAAATCCACGATAAGCGGACAGGGGAGAAGGATGTACTGATTTTAGCACCAGATGGCGGTTTGAATTGATAAAATCACCTTTTTTTTGTGCGTACGATCCCCAAAGCATAAATACCAGATGTTCTTTTTCGGTGGCTAATTTGCGAATGGCTGCATCGGTAAATGCTTCCCAACCGCGATTCTGGTGTGATCCGGCCATGTGCGCCTGAACGGTGAGCGTTGCATTGAGCAATAGCACGCCCTGCTGAGCCCAACGGGTAAGATTTCCGCTTGCGGGTGTCGGTTTTCCCAGATCGCGCTCTATCTCCTTGAATATGTTGAGCAATGATGGAGGAAAAGCTACGCCATCGTTCACCGAAAAACACAACCCGTGCGCCTGTCCATCGCCATGATACGGATCCTGACCGATAATAACTACTTTGACATCGTCGAAGGGACACTGATCAAAAGCATTGAAAATAAGCGATGCCGGTGGAAATGTCAGTATGGTTTTATATTCATTGCGAACAAACTCAGTTAGGTTGACAAAATAATCTTTGTCAAATTCCGACTGAAGCGCTTGTTTCCACGACTGTTCAATTTTTACGTCCATTTTTTTTGTAGATTGTTGATAATTGACAACTGCTTGCTTCTTACCGCTTGCTTCTTACTGCTAGTTGTAATTGTTTCATTGCTTGTTCCAAAATACTGCGTGGACAGGCCACATTCAGTCTCAAATGGTACTCGCCGCCTGTTCCAAAAATGGTTCCTTTGTTGAGCCCCAGTCCGGCTTTGAGCGAGAAGAATTTGTGTAATTCGTCAGTTTCCATGCCCAGCGCTTCACAGTCGAGCCATACCAGGAACGATGCTTCCGGTATCATAGGTTTGATTTGCGGAATATTGTTCTTCAGGAAATTCGCCATATATTCTATATTGCCTTGCACGTAATCCAGCATTTGTTTACGCCATTCTTCACCATTTTCATAAGCAGCCATGGCTGTTATACCGGCAAACATGTTGCCTCCGTTCATTTCAGAAGCCTCAAGGAATTGAGCAAAGCGTTGACGCAGCTCGCTGTTTGGAACGATATAAGCCGAACTGATAATTCCGGGCATATTAAACACTTTGGTAGGAGCCATAAATGTTACGGTGTTCTGCTCGCTCCAGGCCGAAACAGTTGCCAGCGGTGTATGCCTGCAGTTGCTACCGGGCAATACCATATCAGCATGAATTTCGTCGGATATGATGGTAACCTGATGCTTTTCGCATATATCGGCAAACTGCTTTAGTTCCTCTTTGCTCCATACTCTTCCTCCCGGATTATGGGGATTGCAAAGAATGAAAAGTTTAGTTTTCGCCGTGAATTTTTGTTCCAAATCTTCAAAATCCATTACAAATTTACCGGCTTCTTCTTTTAGCGGATTTGTAACCAACAAGCGGTTATTCTTCTCTATAACATGAAAAAATGGATAATATACTGGCGGCTGAACGATAATTTCGTCGCCGTGGCTGGTGAGTGCCTGAACGGCAAACGACAATCCGGGAACAATCCCGGGCAGAAAGCCTAACCATTCACGGTGCACATCCCAGTCGTGGTGATCTTTAATCCATTTACTTGTTGACGAATAAAACTTCTTGGGCAACATAGTGTAGCCCAGAATTGGGTGTTCCAACCGTTGTTGAATGGCTTTGACTATAAAGTCGGGAGTTTTGAAGTCCATATCGGCAACCCACAGAGGCAGAACGTCTTCGGTACCGAACAATGCTTTACAACGTTCTAATTTTATGGAATTTGTATTGCGTCTGTCTATAACTTCATCAAAGTTGTATTGAGGTTTCCCTTGTTCCATATGGAGAATATTTTTATTTTCTGTATTTGAGTTCATTGATGTTTTTTTCTTTGCTATGCTTTTCTTTAGCCACATACCTGATTTATGGAGTAACTTCAATAATGGGTTTTCCTATGCTGGCATTCGGCATAGGTATGTCCAGTATTCGGGAAATAGTAGGCGCTATGTCAATCGTTTGATACGAAGTTGAAATGTTTTGCGATTTTATTTTCCAACCATAGAAATACAACGGAGTGTATGAAACAATGGCATTCGACTCACCAATCGGGTTGTTCTTATTATCAACTTCAATCCACCCCGGCAAAAGCGTGAAAATAACATCACCAACGCTTATTTTGTTTGTAGAATTTTGTAATCTGGCCATTTCTGAGTCTTTATTACCTCCAAAATTCAGTATCTGCGACGAAGGGAATGCCGCTTTTATTCCTTCAAATTCGAGCATGAATTCAGCAACGGTTTTTTGAAACTCGCTTAGATTTAGTTTTTTGGATAAGATCTTTTCTTTGTTCAGGAAAATATTTTTACCGTAATATCCCGAAATCCATTTTTCCGGACCGTAAACAGCCATAAGGTAGCTGCTCAGCAAAGCCATAGAGCGGTCGGCATTGAAATATCCAGCCGGAATTTTGTTTTCACCCAGTTCGGTGGGCGAGTGTACCCCGGTTTGATTCCCAAACAGAAAAACAAGAGTCTTGTCCAATCCTGTTTTTTCATTAATCTTCTGAAGAAGATTTTGGATTTCTTTATCGAGTCTGAAGTACATATCTTCTTTTTCTGCCGTGTTGAGTGCCGTAGATTTTTCAAAAGGCGTTCTGACTGTGAATTGTAGCAACAGCATATCAGGGTAAATGTCATTTCCCAGATGTTCCTGTTCCAGAATTTTCATTCCCAACTCAGCCACCAGACCATTTGCCGAAGGTGTGGTTTTGAGGATACTTGCCTGCGAATTCTTTGCTTTCTTTGTAGTAGGGTCATAATAAAATCCCCATTTTTTGTCTTCCCGGTTCGGTTTTGATATATACGTGTTTATGTTGAATAATGGTCCCCAGGTGCGGGCAGTGTAGTTTTGAAAAGTGCCGTTCACATTCATTTCATCTGCCCAGCGCGATAGCCCTTCGGCGTAGTATCCGGTGGTAATCCATTTCATGCTTGCATCATCAATCCAGGCCACACTTTTAGCTGTGTGTCCACCCAGCATAATAGCTTCTTCTGCTCCGATAGCCACTGCATAACATTTCGATTTATTCGGATACGCCAGCATGAGCTCATCGCCCACAGTGCTCGAAAGTAGTTTGTGTGCCGATAGGTTTTGACTGGTGCCGATGCCGGTCTGATTATCATCCTGTATAATCGATTCAATATCGTCCAACGATCTGTGATAGTAGCTATTCCCCACCACACCGTTATAGTAGGGTGTGGTTCCGGTCATTACTGCGGCTATGTCCGAAGCATTACCTGCCGAAACAATATTGTACGATACATTTCTAAAATTTGCTCCACCGGTAATTATCTTCTTGAATCCGTTGGGGTCTAAATAATTCCAGAGTAAATCGAGATGTTTTTGTTGCAGTCCGTCCACCATAATACCTACTACCAATCGTGGACGTTCGGTAGCAGCAGGCTGTGCTGAAAGTTTCAGACAAAGGAATAAGGAAAAAAAGAAAAAAGAGAATCTCATATTATAAACTTAGCCACCTGGCCCCGAGTGGGAGTGAAAGCCAATATTAGTTGTTTTATTAAAGAAGTCTAACCAATAGAAAAGTTCCCTTTTGGGGAATTTAGGGGGCTAGAGTATCCCCTTGGTGCTGGGCAATTCAAATTGATAGATGTCTCGCTTCACAGCCATTTTAATCGATTTTGCCAATGCTTTGAAAATGCCTTCAATTTTGTGATGCTCATTATCGCCTTCAGCTTTAATGTTCAGGTTCATTTTGGCAGCATCGCTGAATGATTTAAAAAAGTGTAGGATCATTTCTGTAGGTAAATCGCCTACATATTCCCGCTTAAATTCAGCGTCGTACACCAACCATGCTCTACCGCCAAAGTCCAGCGCAACAGAGCACAAGCAGTCGTCCATGGGTAAATAAAACCCATAACGCTCTATGCCGCGTTTGTTGCCCAATGCTTTCGCAAAAGCCTCACCTAGCGCTATGGCAGTATCTTCGATGGTGTGATGTTCATCCACTTCAAGGTCGCCTTTTACATTGATTGTCAAATCAGAACCGGAGTGTTTCCCAATCTGTTCCAACATATGATCGAAGAACTTCAGACCGGTATCAATGCTGCATTTGCCCGATCCATCAAGGTTCAGTTCAATCAGAATGTCTGTTTCTTTGGTGGTGCGTTTTATAGTGGCGGTTCGCTCTCCGGCAAAAAGAAATTCAGTGATTTTATTCCAGTTGGTGGTTTGCAGCGCGCAGTATTCCGTCAGGTTTTTCTCTTTCAGAATTTCAGTATCATTACTGATAAAGATGGCTTTGCAACCAAGGTTTTTAGCCAGTTCTACATCGGTTACCCTGTCGCCTATTACAAACGAGCCGGTCAGATCATACGTTTCCGAAAAATATTCGGTCAGCATGGCTGTTCCTGGTTTCCTGGTAGGCAGGTTGTCTTCGGGGAATGATTTGTCAATAAATATTTTGTCGAACGCAATGCCTTCGTTTTCGAGTGTCTGTAGAAATTTAGACTGGATAACATCAAAATTTTCCTGCGGATAAACAGGTGTTCCAAGTCCATCCTGGTTGGTGACCAATGCCCATTCAAAGTCCAGTTTGTGCCGGATAAAATGAAGATTACGCAGAACTTCAGGCAGAAATTCCATTTGCTCAAGTGTGTCTACCTGAAATGTTACAGGTGGTTCTATGATAATGGTTCCATCTCTGTCAATGAAAAGGACTTTCTTTTTGATTGTTTCTGGCATGATTTACAATTTTTTACAGTACAAAAGTAGTTTATTTTTGGAATAATTGAAATAATCTCTCGCAAAGGCGCTGAGTCGCAAAGATTTCTTTTTTGCAACTTCGCGTGAAATATTAAAGTTTAAGTTCCAGTTTCAAAAACCTTCCGGTTTCGCTCGTTGTGTTGTTCGCAACTTGTTGCGGTGTGCCGGTACAAATAACCTTTCCACCCGCTGCGCCACCTTCAGGACCAATGTCAATAATGTGGTCGGTCACTTTTATCACGTCCATGTTGTGTTCGATGATAATAACCGTGTTTCCTTTATTTACCAGACGGTTGAGCACTCCAAGCAGCACCCGTATATCTTCAAAGTGCAGACCTGTAGTAGGCTCATCGAGTATATAAAGCGTTTTACCTGTGTCGCGTTTGGATAGCTCGGTAGCCAGTTTTACTCGCTGACTCTCGCCACCCGAAAGCGTAGTGCTCGATTGTCCAAGTTTAATATACCCTAGTCCCACATCCTGCAATGTCTTTATTTTGTTCAGAATAGAGGGTTGATTTTCAAAAAACTCAACAGCCTGATTGATTGTCATGTTCAACACATCGGCAATGGATTTTCCTTTGAATCTCACTTCGAGCGTTTCGCGGTTGTAGCGTTTACCATCACAACTTTCACAGGGTACATACACATCGGGCAAGAAATTCATTTCTATGGTTTTATAACCATTACCACCGCATACTTCACATCGGCCTCCGGCAGTGTTGAACGAGAACCGTCCGGGTTTGTAACCCCGTATTTTTGCTTCGGGCAAGGTCACGAACACATTACGGATATCCGAAAAAACTCCCGTGTATGTTGCCGGATTTGAGCGGGGCGTACGACCAATTGGCGACTGATCTACTTCCACCACTTTGTCTATATTTTCCAGCCCATCTATACTGTCATAGGGCAATGGATCTTGTAACGAACGGTAAAAATGCTGACTCAGTATGGGTTGCAGCGTTTCATTTATCAGTGTTGACTTTCCGCTGCCCGATACACCAGTAACGCATATCATTTTTCCGAGTGGGAAGGTTACGTCGATGTTCTTTAAATTATTGCCCCGTGCACCTTTGATGCTGATAGTATGTCCGTTTCCTTTGCGGAGTTCCTGTGGTATTTCTATTTGTTTTTTGCCATTCAGATAAGCCGATGTGAGTGTGTCGGCTTTCAGCATTTCGGTTGGTGTACCGGCAAATACCACTTCGCCACCCAATCGGCCGGCATGCGGACCCAAATCTACCACATAATCGGCCGCCATCATCATGTCTTTATCATGTTCTACAACGATAACGGAGTTCCCAGTATCACGTAGTTGCTTTAGCGATCGTATCAATCGTTGATTGTCGCGCTGGTGCAACCCAATGCTGGGCTCATCCAGAATATACAGAACGTTTACCAGTTGCGATCCGATTTGGGTTGCCAACCTGATTCGCTGGCTTTCGCCTCCCGAAAGCGAATGAGAGCTGCGGTTAAGCGAAAGATAATTAAGTCCTACATCCAACAGAAACTGTAGACGTGTGCGGATTTCTTTCAGAATTTCTACCGCTATGGTTTTTTGTTTGTCAGACAGATATTGCTCCACATTGCCCAGCCATGCCGAAAGTTCGGCAATGTCCATGGCGGCAAGTTCAGCTATATTTTTGTCGTGCAGGCGGAAGTGCAATGACTCTTTCCTCAGTTTAGCACCGTGACATTCGGGGCATACTATCGATTTTGAATACTGATTGGCCCATTTTTGCTCAGTTGCCGAAGCTCCTGTTTCAGCCTGCATCTCGATGTATTTCAAAATTCCATCGTATGTCAGAAAATAATTGGTCCCGATTGATTGATTTTTTATCTGCAACCGTTCTTCCGTACCATTCATAATTTCGTCCATAGCCTCTTCCGGAATATCTGAGACAGGGGTTTTGAGCGTGCAGTCGTATTTTTCGAGAATAGCCTCTATCTGCCAGAAAATGGTTGTGCTTTTGTGCTTGCCCAACGGCGATATGGCTCCGTTGTAGATACTCAGCTTTTTGTCCGGCACAATTTTGTCCATGTCTATTTGATTGACAAATCCGAGTCCTTTACATTTAGGACATGCACCATGGGGTGAGTTGAACGAAAAATTGTGAGGAGCAGGTTCGTCGTACGAAATACCGCTTGTAGGACACATAAGCATTTTACTGAAATAGCGTGCTTCTTCTTTGTCTTTTTCGAGCAACATGACGATACCATTGCCTTGTTGCATGGCTTTTTGCATCGATTCTTTCAGCCGTTTGCGGTCTTTTTCCGAAACCAACAGTTTATCAATCACCACTTCTATATCGTGATTTTTATAACGATCCAGTTTGAGTCCGTGAGTGGCTTCGCGCACTTCGCCATCAATTCTTACATGGAGATAGCCTTTCTTTCGTATTTGTTCAAATAGCTCCTTGTAGTGTCCTTTACGTCCACGAACCAGGGGAGCCAGCAGAAAAGTTTTTCTTCCTTCGTAGTCTTTCAGAATGAGATCCACAATCTGATCTTCGGAGTATTTCACCATCTTTTCGCCTGTGACATACGAAAACGCATCACCGGCACGGGCAAAAAGTAAACGCAAAAAGTCGTAAATCTCTGTGGTAGTACCCACCGTAGAGCGCGGATTTTTGTTGGTGGTTTTTTGTTCTATCGAAATCACCGGACTTAACCCCGTGATTTTATCCACATCGGGGCGCTCCAGGTTTCCCAGAAAACTACGCGCATAAGCAGAAAATGTTTCTATATACCGGCGTTGTCCTTCCGCAAAAATTGTATCGAAAGCCAACGACGATTTTCCACTGCCGCTCAGGCCCGTAATTACGGTCAAAGCGTCGCGGGGAATGGAAACATCTATGTTTTTTAAGTTGTGAACCCTTGCGCCAATCACTTCTACTTTCTCTGAAGCGTCTGCGGGTTGTATGTCGGAATTTGTTGTCAAAGCGTCTTTTTTTATAACTTGCAAAGATACGAATTTCTAAACGTGTATCCAACTGAAATGGTTCGTATAAAACATAAAAAAGAGCCCGAAACATCTTTTATGTTTTGAGCTCATTTTTATGTTAATTTTCTGATTTCGGGCATTTAAATACGGCAGCCGCGAGACATACATTATGTGGCAGAAAACGGTATTCAGTGTTCTTTACGTTTTAAATCTTCCCATTTTTCTTTAACGAGTTCCTCTCCTTCAAAGTAGTTCACCGTTGTACTTTTCTTGAAAATCTCGCGTGATGGGGCAAGGAATATCTTGTCGGAGTCGGGATATTCAGCCACATCGTACCCGTTATAAGTTCTTATGTCAAGGTAAACACAAGGTTCGGTAGTGTGGTTAAATAGTTGGTGTGCTCCTGTTTCGCCAATCTCGAAAAACATCAGATCTCCTGCATTTACTACCTCTAATCCGGTTGGAGTCCGTAAAGTTGCCGAACCGGACACGATCATAAACAATTCCTCGGCAAATCTGTGAAAGTGGTATGGAGCTGAGTATTGCTCCGGATTTAGCTGCCTCAGTTCGAAATTCAAATGCTGCGGTGTAATTCCGCTTTTGAGTCGCGAAATGTCGGATAAAATTCTGAAATTATCAATCTTATTTGCTTCTTCTTTAAATTCTCTGTTTTCTGATTTTAAAATGATAGCCATAATACTATGATTGAATTGTTGTTATCTCATTATCCGTTTTTTATTTGATTTCCTCTGTATTCCCATCTCCAAACAATGCGTGAGGCTTTTTACTGAAACTGTCATTCATTAGGTAGACTGTTAGAAACATACAAGCAATAAAGACGAGTAAAGTAAGAATCTGACCTGCCGATGTTTTCTGAATGTCTTGCTTTTCTTTCACTTCGCATACATCGCCCGGACATAATTGGATTTTCTCTTTAAAAAACAACGGATAAAACAAGCAACCTAAGCATATTCCGAAAACAGATTCAAAAAACAGAAAAATAAGACAAATAAGACAGATAATTCCTGTAATAACACTGTAGGCATTGAGGATAATAAAGAAAACAAACATGGTCGCAGCTAATACTATTCCAATGACCCATGCAAATTTTTTCTGAGCAGCACCAACATACTCCGGTGTCTGATTATGAACAATCAGGCGTGCCAGAATGAGCGTGGGCGCAAATCGCGGACTAACCAAAACCCGTATCAAGAAATCAGTCAGGAAAAAGCTTATTACATACTTTATAGGAATAAAATTTCCTCTAAAAAGAATAAACATTAATGAAATAAAAGTAGCTAAAAAAAGGACTCCTGCGGCAGCACGTACTTCCCGTTCGTTTAAAACAGGGACATTATATCCCTCCACATTTTCGCCAAATTTGATTATTTTTCTCATCGTTTTAGAATTTTAAAGTTAGTGTTTTTAATAATTAATGAGTTATAGTTATTGCAATATTTTTTCTGCTGCTGCACCATCGCATCGAGTAGCTTACTTAGCCACACCCTGAAATTCCTCAGGAGCGGTGAATTTATATTTTGTCAAATTTTACGATAAACGTCATCGAAAGGAACTCTCATTCGATCTCCCCAAACTCCACGTTCTTCTCTGATTCCACAGGTAACAACCATATTGATTTCGGCACCCATGGGCAAATTCAAAATGCGTTTCACTTTTCTACTGTCAAAACCTTCCAGCGGACAAGTGTCATAATTTTCGTTGGACATAGCCAACATAAAGTTTTGAGCTGCTAATGCACAGGTTTTATGAACCACTACCCTGACGTCATTTTCAGATACCTGATAGGTGATGGTTCTGAATAACCCAATAAGGTTTACAAGTACTTTTCTGAACATCCCTAAAATCCCCAAAAAGCGGGAATATAGAAACGGAATTACTTTACCATAATACAATTGCCATCTTTTGATTCGTTTCTCTTGTTTCTCTTTTGGGCTATTTTTCAGAATATTTTGAGTTTCCAGTTCAATCATCTTGGCTGCTCTTTTTTTGTAAAGATCCCGCCTTGTTACGAACACTACCATTTGTTGAGCAGTAGTTGCCGATTCCTGATTTAAACAGGCAACGGAGAGCTCTTTTAGCGTTTCGGGACTGGTGATATGATAGAACTCCCAAAGCTGCATGTTAGAGCTGTTGGGCGATAAAGTAGCCAGTTCAATACAATGCTTTACTTTTTCCGGATCAATGGAAAGATCCTTGTAGTGTCTTACAGAACGTCTGTGATGTACAATTTCTTCGAATGTCATTTTTTTGTCGAGTATTAATTCATTATGTTGAGTAAAACAGTTATTTGTTCGCGAAGTTGCCAGGTATGCATTCATTTATCATGAAAAAATGGAAATAAATCATCTGCTTACATTTCAAGATTGCTCATTTTTACTCCACCTCGCCCTCGTTTGTAACGAGGGGGAGGTGGTTATTTGTTTCTAACAAAGAGGCTAGTGTGGAGTTCTTAAATTAAAGTTTTAATTTATTCCCTAAGACCAGCTTATCTCCTGAGTCATCCACTTCCCATATTTCGGGTTTGCGTGGACCTTTACCCTCTGTATGATGAACGATATACAAACGTTTACCTTCAAAGGTTGTAAACAGCATACCATGTCCTGAGTTATCTCCTTTGAAAGCTTCCTTTTCCTGAATCCAGGGTCCTTTTATTTTCCCCGAAACTGAATAAGCAATACCTTGTGCGTAGCGGTGTTCGCCCCAACTGGCCCAAAGCATACCCAGCTTGCCGGTTTTGGTGCGGAACATTTGAGGTCCATCGGTCACCCATCCCGGCATTTTCAATCCGAAAGTAGCTTCGCCAATGCTGTTCATCTCTTTTGACCATGCCGCTTCACTTGCCCTGAAGATGGTAGTTGGCTCGGCAGTGCGGCGAGTCAGGTCTTTCGAAAGTGGCATATAATCCATAGTTCCGTCGATAATTTGAGTCCACTCATGAACGAACACCATATAGGTAGTGTCATTTTCCTGATAAAGCGTTCCATCAATAATATCCCAGTCTTCGGGTCCAAGGCAAAATTCTTTTTGAGCCACCAGCGGTTTGTACGGTCCTTCGGGAGCATCGGCTACCAGCAGTTGAGTTTGATTGCGCGGAACATTATAACGACGGGGCACGGCCTGAATCAGCGTGCTATGATCGCTCCACGTACCGGCATAATAGTATTTTGAACCGATATGGTGAATTTCGGAAGCAGCCGGAAACAGTCCGTTCATCCAGGTGCCTGCGAGGTCGATAACGTTATACGGACCCGTCCACATTTTCAAATCCTTGCTTTTATACAACCTACCTCCTGAGCTGGTCAGGTAATAGGTGTGCGATTTTTCATCCGGATAAATAAACGGATCACTCATCGAAATTTCGTCGAGCGAAACTGTTTTTATTTCAGGTTCGGGGCGAGGCGGGCGTACGACTGGTCGGGCAGCTCCCTGAGCTCCTACCGCAGGTCTTGGACCACCAAAGTTATTTTGCCCTGCGTCAGCCGGAGGAGCTTGTTCTCCGGGAACCAGTTGTTTCTTTACGGATGTAGGGTGATTTACACTTGTCTGTTGAGCCAGACAATTCATGCCAATAGCTGACGTGAAAATAATAGCTGAAATAAGAATGATGTGTTTTTTCATATAATATTTGTATTTAATGTTTGTATGGAACTTTTCCTCTTTTTCCCTATCTCTCGTTTGCAACGAGGGGTTAGGTGGTTATTTGTTTATGACAATAAATATAAGCTTTTTCAAATCAACATACAAGTTACAAACTTGCGCGAGCAAGGCGTTTTTTTATTTTTCAGTCAGTTTAAAGTCCTTTGTTGCAGCGTTGTCCCGAATGATTTTATAACTTACTAGTCCGATATTCTTTTTATACAAAGTTTCAAGTTTATATTCAAATTTCTGGTCTGAGCTTTTCAAAACCATATGCATTTTATCTTCAAACGAAACTGTATTATTTATCTTGTCGATACTTAGAAAGGTTCTGTTCTTTGTCATCTCAATTGTCTGTTTGCTCACAAATTCGGGAAATTCAACTTTCCAGGTTATAATCTCATCTTGATTCACGTTCCAATTAAACACTGAAGATTCTATAATTTTACATTCTGCTGTAAATTGGTTGTCTTCAGGTTTAAATAAGTTGTACTTTTGAATTTGAGTCCCATTTTCAGTTACTTTCTCAATCAAGTCTTCACTTTTTTGTTTCTTCGTGTCAAGAATCGTTGTGCAAAATAATGTGTCTTTCCCTTCAATCTTTGTCTGCATCACCCAATATGACTTTTCAGTCGTGTCGTTCATGTTCACATAACAGTAGGTTTTTTGTTTAGTGAATTCGCTGTATGGAAAGTAATAATCTTTAATGTCAATACCTGTCTTTTTAGTCTGAGCGGAGCAAGCTGTCAAAAAGACAATTCCGAACGTGAGTGTCAATAGTTTATTCATTCTTTTTCTTCTTTTTATTGGCCTTTTCTCTCTTTAGTGCTGATTATTAATCGGTGTGTTGTTCTGTAGAATAATGAATTGTTGCTTTTTCAAAGCAACGCATAAGTTACAAGCTTGCTCTACTCTCCCCCTCGTAA
>Ga0302170_10000360_pt1 | contig 18271 bp, 14 predicted proteins | sample I_Fen_N2_1_FD_193492 | JGI IMG/M metagenome (GOLD analysis project Ga0302170, IMG submission 193492) | Peat permafrost microbial communities from Stordalen Mire near Abisko, Sweden - I_Fen_N2_1 | ecosystem: Environmental > Terrestrial > Soil > Wetlands > Permafrost | place: Sweden: Abisko...
GCTGTGGTGAATATTATGGGACAGGTAATATTCACTTTCTCGAAAATAGCAAACGACGAACCGTCAGCCAGGTGGATGTCCATAAATATCAGTTCGGGCGCCGAATTCAGCAAAAACCACTCGACAGATTCGTCAACACTTTGCAGAATGGCTATCACTTCCACATCGGAACTCAGCGTGGTCAGCATTCGCTGCAGGTTTTGTGCAGCTACATGTTCGTCTTCAACAATTACAGCTTTCATATTGATTGGACTTTATTCGCATTTAATACTTTTGGTTAACAACAAAACGGACCGCCCAGTTTAATTTCTTCAGGAAATTTATCAGCATTCAGTTCTTTTATAAGAGGTAATTCCACACAAAAAACATCGTTTGACGAAATAACAATTTCTTTTTGGAACAGTAAGTTATATCGTTCAGCCAGATTGCTCAATCCAATACCCTCACCGGTTTCAGGAGTATTTTTTGGCTGAATCATATTCCATATTTTTATTGAATCGTTGCGGGTGGTCTCGATATGGATAACCAAGGGTTGTTTATTACTGAGTACATTGTGTTTGATCGCATTTTCAACGAGTAGTTGAATGCTGATAGGCATGATGTACGAGTTTTTATATTCGTTGTCTACCTGAATATTTACATGTAAACTGTCGCCATATCTTATTTTCATTAAGCCAGCATAAGCCTCTGTAAAATCCAGTTCTTCGCCCAACTGAATAATTTCTTTATTACCTATGGTATACCGAAACACCGACGATAAGTTTTGTACATATTCATGTGCCTTCTCCGTATCCATACTGATCAGACCATCAAGCGTATTTAGTGAATTGAACAGGAAATGCGGATCAACCTGACTTTTCAATACTTCATAGCGGGTACGAATGTTTTCAGCCACCAGTTTTTCGTTTTTCAGCATGTTTTGCTGATTCTCGTACACCGATAAGAGTAAATAAGTTGTTAGTATAACGATAAGTGCAGCAATCAGATCTGTCATTAATACAGTTCTTGAAAACTGAGTGCTTCCGCTAGCTATCTGAGGATATAGGAAGGAAGACAAGCGGCAGAACAAGATGTTATAAACATATGCAAAGGCAAATGATCCAACAAAGCTAACCCACACCCATAATCGTTGTTTTGGCTGAATTTCCATGATGCGGAAATTCAGTCGGAAAAGCAGGTAAAGCAGCAATGCGTTAGAAAGAAAAACAGAAAAGACAATTCCCAGATTATCTGCGATAATTTTTTGATTGTAACTATATCCAACCATTAAAATAGCATCAAGAATGATACTGATATAGATGGTTAGTTGAATGGCATGTTTATGAGTAAACGGATTAAGTATGATGTTCTTCCTCATGATATTCTTATTTAAAGATGCGTTAAAGGTATAAAAAATAATGGATATATTGCCGGAATCAGAGCAGTTATTTCTTGTTATGTAAATTGAAGGCAATTCCGATCCCCACATTCCATCCATTGCTTATATTAAACTTATATGCAGTCTCATTGTCTGTGTTTTGTAATTTCAGGCTCCTGTTTATTGCATAGCTCGCATCGAAATTCAATAGTATGTTGTTTAATTTATAGCTATATTCCAGTCCGGTTAAGATGTCGCGATAACTTACCCGTTGAGCCGCTCGGTTTTTCTCAAAAAGAGGATCATTGAAACCGCTACTGATATTCCCATTGTATCCTTTAAGTTCAAGTAATGTCATTAAGCTTGACTTTTTGTTGAAGTGATGGGTCAGATACATTTTGGGAAATCCAAGGTTCATTTCCCATTGGTCGTTCCATGCTTTCCAATAACTGATTATGGGAATAGGAGCCGGAAAACCCAGGGTGCTTGAATAGGTTAATCCTATCGTTAATCTTGCGTCTTTCCGAATCATGTGAGTGGCTAATAAGACTGCATTCAGATAGAAGTCACCTCCTTTAATTCCATCGGTGAAATTTGAATTTAGTTGAGGAATTACTATTCCTGTCAGATACCAGCTTGGATTTTTTAGTGCTTTGCTATAAGATAGTGCAAAACCAACACTATGAAAATAGTCCAGATCTTTGAATAATTCTTTATTGTTTTCAAATGTAAAATTCACAAAGCTATACATTCCATTGACACTGATAATTCCATCTTTCCCCTGGTTTATTGGGCTGGATAATAATTTAGCTCTTATACTATGTGATTGAAAAGCAGCGTCGCTATTACTGCCAACCCAATGTCCGTCTAAACTTATATCATAGTTATCTGGTGACTGAGCACTTGCATTGACAGATAGGAAGATCAGGCTTGCAAAAAGAAGGGACTTCATTTTTTTTGTTGTTTAGAAATTCTCATTTCTGTAATGTGTTTATTTGTAATGGACTGATTTTTTTACTTTAGCTGAACTTCTATATTCTAATTTCCTTTTTAAGTACAAGTGATTTTTCACCTGTACTTAAAAAGAGAGCTTAGTTGTTCATCGCTATAATTGTTATAGTCCGGGTTTAATGTCCCGACTTATTTTATTGTTATGCTATGCTTGCTTCAAGCTGACGGGCTTTTACTTTTTTAATCAGCTTTTTTCTGTTGAACAATCGGATTTTCGCTCCAATGCGGTCGAAGATGTAATACACAATTGGTACCACCAGAAGTGTAAGTACCATCGAACTGGTTAGTCCGCCTATAATTACCCAGGCCATACCATTCTTTATTTCGGCGCCGTTGCCCGAGGCCAGTGCAATAGGAAGCATTCCTAATATCATGGCGAAGGTGGTCATCAGAATGGGGCGCATACGTTCTTTTCCGGCTTCAATAATGGCATTGTAGGTGTTTAGGCCTTCGCGTCTCAGGTGGTTTGTAAAGTCAACCAGCAGAATGGCGTTTTTGGCCACCAGCCCGATGAGCACAATCAATCCGATAATACTGAAAATGTTCAGCGTATTCATGGTCAACGCCAGTGCCAGCAATGCACCAATCAGCGACAACGGAATGGAAAACAATACAATCAACGGATCGGTCAGCGAATTGTAAAGTATCACCAGAATTAAATAAATCAGGACGATGGCAGCCAAAAACGCAAATGCAAGGCTACCGAAAGCCGAATCTTGCTGTTCCATCATACCACCCGGCTTAATGGTTACACCTTCCGGTATCTTTCCGGCAATGGCTGTCGTTATTTCGGAACCTACCGTTCCTGATGGGCGACCGATAACATTCGATTTAACGGTGATGGACGACATACGGTTGGTACGTTCCAATGCCGATGCTCCTAAGCCGTAACCAATTTTTGCAAACTGGTTTAATTCTATCAGTTCCCCTTTTTTGTTTATAAAAGTAAGTTTGGATACATCTTCCGATTTTGTACGGTCGAAATTATCAATACCAATACGGATATTGTATTCGTAGTTACCTTCTTTGTATTTCGAATCGTCGTTTCCGTTTAATGAAGTACGAAGGCTGGAACCCACATCGCTTACCGATAATCCGAATTCTGACATTTTTTCCCGGTCGAGTTTAACCTGTACTTCCTGCCGTGGATCGTCAATTGAATATTTCGGATCCGAAGTTCCCGGTGTATGTCGAACCGTGTTTAAAACCATGGCGGCAGTTTCCTGCACTTTGTCGTAATCGGCACCCTGTACAATCAGCTGAATGGGTTCATCGGTTCCTCCCGAAATGGAAGTGGGAGTGGCGCGTGCCCGAACACCCGGAATGGCATTCATAATTTTCTCTTTGGTGAGCGAAGCATATTTCTCGGCACCCATCTTTCTTTTCGTTTTATCTACCAGTCGCACCGTAATGGTGGTAACATTGTTTTTGGTCGAAGTGGCGGATGTTCCTACATTGGTAAAGATACTTTCAACTCCCTGAATGCTTTTGATGATTTTTTCGGCCTGCATCGTGATTTGGTTATTCTGATACACCGTTAACTGCGGATTCATATCCAGAGTCACCACATATTCCCCCCTATCACTGTCGGGCATAAAAGCAGCTCCGATAAATCCGGTTGGAATCAGTGCAAACGAAGCAAAGAACAGGACTATGGTTACTCCCAGGACCATTGTTTTGTGTTTGAGTCCCCATACCAGCATATTTCCGTACCAGTTTTTCACCGACTCCAGAGTCCGTTCAATAAAGCGCGAGAAACGGGCCGAAAGGGTGGTGCGTGTATCGTCGGGCATATTTCCGTAGCGCGACATCAATAAAGGTGTAACCGTGAAGGATACCAATAAGCTGCATAAGGTGGTAATGACAATAGGAATAGAAAATTCTTTCAGAATATTTCCGATTAATCCTCCACTGAGTCCCATGGGGAGGAATACCATCACAATAACCAGGGTAATGGCCATGGCGGTAAACATAATCTGTTTAGCCCCATCGAGTGCTGCCTGCCATCTTGTTTTTCCTTTTTCCATGTGGCTGAACATATTTTCGATTACCACAATGGAGTCGTCGACCAGAATACCCACTACCAGCGACAAGGCCATCAGCGACATCATGTTCAGCGAGAATCCCAGGATATACATTCCGACAAAAGCAGGAATAATAGAGAGTGGCACGGCAACCATGACAATCAATGCACTTCGGATGTTGTGAAGAAAAACAAAACAAACAATGGCAACAATGAGGATGGCCAGAATAAGATCTTCCACTACACCATCGGCCGAAGCACGGGTAAAAATAGAGTCGTCGGTGGCTATTTCAAATTTTACGTGATCGGCAGCATATTCTTTTTCAATGGCTTTTAATTCTTTTTTGGCCATATCCGAAACTTTTACAGCATTGGCATCACTCTGTTTCTGAATGGAAAGCCCGATGGCATCCCGCCCGTTGATGCGGTTAATCTGTTTTTGTTCGGCCAGTCCATCTTCAACTTCAGCCACATCCATTACTTTTACGTTACCGCCGCCGGGTATGGTGGCAATTACCGTGTTGCGGAGCTGATCCAGGCTGGTATATTTAGCTGCCAGGCGGACAGAATAAACCGATTTAGTGTTTTCAACATTACCGGCTGGAATTTCCATATTGGCCGACTGAATAACCGATAATACCTGCATGACGGACAACTTATAGGTTTTCAGTTTTTCGGCATCAATATTTACTTTGATCTGGCGTTCTTTTCCACCGGTCATTTTTATGGCGCCCACACCCGGTAGCTTGGCCAGTCGTGACTCTATGCGGTCTTCTACCAATTTGTAAAACTGAGTGGAAGGTAAGGACGATGATGCCGCTACATTCAAAATAGCCTTTTCGTCGAGCGCCAGCTTGGTGATCGATGGTTCTTTTACATCGGTAGGTAAGTCGGTTTTAATGGCCGATATTTTTCGTTGAGCTTCTTGAACAGCCAGGTTGGCATCGGTACCTTCGTTGAGCTCAATTACAATTGTGGATACACCTTCCATGGAGGTGGAACTGATTTTTTTCAGGTTTTCGATTGTGGAGAGTGCGTCTTCAATCTTTTTGGTGACCGAGGTTTCCACTTCCGATGCTCCTGCCCCGGGGTAAATGGTTTGCACCGTCAGGATCGGTAGCTCAAACTTTGGCAGCAAATTCAGGTTGAGCATGTTGAACGACAACAGTCCTCCGAGAGTGAGCAGCGTAAAGATTACGGCAATGATCAGGGGCTTTTTTATGGATGTTTCTACTATATTCATACTAAAAATAGTTACAAGAAATTAGTTAGGAGTTACAAGTTTTACGCTCTGAAAGCACGATGAAAGTATCTGTCAGGATTATTTCAGGGCACTTCGTTGTGTTCGAAATTAGTTGATTACCGAAACCTTGGCGCCGTCAGTTAGATTTATCTGACCATTGGTTACCACTTTGTCATGTTCTTTTAATCCGTCAAGCACTTCCAGGTTTGAATTAAAATTACGACCAGTTTTGATTTTTACCAGTTTAGCTACCTGACCTTCGACAACATATACCGACGGATCTTTTACACTGCTCACAATGGCATCGCGCGGAATCATTAATGCTTTTCCACTTTTGCCCATATTTACACTTACGTTTACATAGGTTCCGGCTTTTAGTTTGTCTTTGCCATTGTTGGTAATCAGAATTTCAACCGGATAAGTGTGCGACGTAGACGATTTGGCACTGATGTTTGATATTTTGCCGGAAAATGCCAGATCGGGGTTCACATCTGTGCTGATCTTCACCGTTTGTCCTTTATTCAAGGCGTAGGCATTTGTTTCCGAAACATCGAGCGTTACTTTTAGATTTGAAATGTCGGCAATGTAAGCAATGGGGTTACCCACACTCAGGTAAGCTCCCAGCTCGGTATTCAATGCAGTGATGTATCCACTAAAGGGAGCCTGAATACGAGTATCGGTCCATTGTTTTTTCGCATTTTGGAGTTGGATGGCTGCATTGTCGAAAGTCATTTTTATGTCGCGCAGCTGCGTGTCCGAAATGGCATCTCCTTTGTGTAAGGTGAGGTTTCGTTGATAATCGTCTTTGCTCTTGTCGTAGGTAAGCTTGGCATTTTCATAAGCCAGGCGTTTGTAAGTATCATCAATGCGTGCTAATACTTTGCCTTTTGTGACGTAATCGCCCATTTTGAAGTTGAGTTGTACAATTTTTCCTGCACTCTCGGAGGCAATGTTCACTTCCTTGCATGCTTGCGCCGTTCCCACCAGTTGTAGTTCGCCGTTGGTTTGCTTTTCTTCTACTGTAGCCACGCTGACGGATGTGTTTATCTGACTTCCCGATGCTACATTGTGGCTGTCGATCACTTTTTTGTTGGATGCCAGTGTCAGTGCAATGGCTGCGATCAGTAAAATACCCGATGCGCTTACAATGATTGTTGTCTTCTTCATATTGTTGATTTTTTTATTTCAAAATGTATGGGTTTATTATTGCATTAAACTGTTTATTTCGCCGTTTAACGACATGATCTTCAATTCGGAATCTTTGAAGTTGTAAAGGGCGGTCAGATAACCGTCCTGTGCATTACTCAGGCTGGTTTCATCTTGTAGCAGGTTGCTCATGGTAACCACTCCTTCTTTGTATTTCAAACTTGTTTCCTGATACACCTTTTCAGCCAGGTTCAGGTTTTGTTTCTGACGTTTTACGTTGGTTTTATTGTTCTGGTAAGTATTCAGCGCATTGCGGTAGTCCATGCTCAACGACTCTTTTGTATCGTTCAGTGTCAACTCGGTTTTGCGGTAATCCATCTCAGCCTGACGGGCTTTCGACCGCCGTTCAAATCCATCGAAAACAGGAATTGCAAGGGTAACGGTGAAATTACCATACGAATACCATTTGTTATCGGAACTATTTTTGAAATAAGTACTGAACTTGTTTTGTTGTCCCTGATAGGCAGCCTGTCCCGAAAGCGATAATGAAGGAAGATAACCGGCATTGATGTATTTTTTGTTCAGGCTGTTGATTTGTTTCTGAGACTCCAGCAACTGGATGTTTACATTCGACGAAAAATCATTCAGCAGTATGGGTTGAGCCGATAATAATTCGGTCCCTACCGTATCGGTCAGTTCCACCGGTGTGTCCAGCGGTAGTTGGAGCAGGTATTTAATCGTATTAAGTTGTTGTTCGTAAGCCGCTTTACTATTGCTTAGTTGTGTGTACATGTTTTCGAGGTTTACGTTCACCCGGTCCATATCAATTTGTTTCCCTGTTCCGGCCTCAAGGGTCACTCCGGTAATTTTTTTCAATTGTTCGCTACGACTAATATTACCTTCAATCAATTTTTGTTGTTCGATGGTGGTTTGGGCAAGCGCGTACATTTTAGCCACCTGAACGCCCACATCTTCTTTCGACTTGCGGATGTTCAGATCGTATGTCTCATTGGCTTTTTTTGCCAACTTCAGGGCTGTTATGGCTGTTTGGTTGTAAAGAGTCTGACTGATACTTAATACTTCAGTGGTGCTGTACATGCTCCCCATTGTAAATGGTATTTCTGTCCCCGGCGCCCCCATAATTGCTCCGTCGACCATTATTTTTTGCAACTTAACATTATCGGTGAAATTGGTCTTCAGATCAATCTTGGGATACAAAGATGCACTAGCTTCGTTCTTTTTTTCAGTTCCTATTTCTTTGTCAATTTTAGCCGTTCGTACATTTACATTTTTCTCAACAGCCTGCTTCACACAATCTCTTAGCGAGAGTTTCACAACGCCCGGCGATTGAGCAAAAGTAAGGGAAATGCACAGCAAACATATGGATACGGATAGAAGAAGGTGTTTCATATTTTTTTTAATGTATTAAGTTTGTGTTGTGATAAATACTCTCTATCGGGTTCAGTTTTCATACGAAAATAAATAACAGTACAAAAGTAGTGTATCCCACATTTGCTCTTTTGTTAAATCCGTCGAGTGAACGAAAAAGACGGACGAACGTGACAAAAAAGGGGGATGAACGTGACAAAAAAAGTACGAATAAATGCTATTTTCAACTTTAAAATTACAACCGTATCGTATAATGCTTCTCTGAGAAATACAATATTATTTAATTCCTATTACTTATTTCTGAATGCAAAATTATAGCTGTGAAGGGGGTTATTTATATAATAGCTATGCGAAACGTCTTATTTAAGACCTGAATTGTATTTATTGCAGATTGAATTGAGGGGAACTGAAGCCGGCTAAATGCAAAAAAATGTCCGGTTTCATAAATTAATGTCTTATTTCTCTATGCCATGGCTCCATTTTTTGCTTTTTCACCGCGGTGTTTTGTCATTACATCGCGATGTATCAAAACCGCGACGGGTTTTTCTATAAATGCGGAGGCTTTTCTTCGGAAGAATTGCCCTTTTCTTTTTCTTTCATCGCGATGTTTTGTTATTACATCGTGCTGTATTATAACTCCGACGGGTTTTTCTATAAATACGGAGGCATTTCTTTGGAAGAATTGCCTTTCTCTTTTTCTTTCATCGCGATGTTTTATCATTACACCGTGCTGTATTATTAATAGGAGGGGTTTCTTTCAAAAAAGTTGGGCATTTCTTTGGAAGAGTTGCCTTACTTTTCTTTTTTCATCGCGATGTTTTGTCATTACACCATGCTGTATTATTAATAGGAGGGGTTTCTTTCAAAAAAGTTGGGCATTTCTTCGGAAGAGTTGCCTTACTTTTCTTTTTTCATCGCAGTGTTTTGTCATTACATCGTGCTGTATTATTAATAGGAGGGGTTTCTTTCAAAAAAGTTGGGCATTTCTTTGGAAGAGTTGCCTTACTTTTCTTTTTTCATCGCAGTGTTTTGTCATTACACCGTGCTGTATTATTAATAGGAGGGGTTTCTTTCAAAAAAGTTGGGCATTTCTTTGGAAGAGTTGCCTTACTTTTTTTTTTCATCGCGATGTTTTGTCATTACACCGTGCTGTATTATTAATAGGACGGGTTTTTTTCAAAAAAGTTGGGCATTTCTTTGGAACAATTGCCTTACTTCTCTTATTTCATCGCGGTGTTTCGGGACAGAATGGGCAATTTCTGACAAGCTTAGTCCTTTCTGCAGAATCTATTGGCTTTGTTTGTCTCCTGTGTGGGCACAGACTTTTGTTGTTTGCCTGCTTTTATTTCTTCTTTGCCCTACAATTTTGGAAACGAAGGGATTTCTTTTTTCTAGTGCCCATGTTTAGCACAAAATTGCCTTTATCGTAAAATGTTGACCCGAATGGGGTAGGAGTAAACCGAAAAAAACGTGTCAAAGTGCACTTTGACACGTTTTTTTTTGTCAAATGTTTTTCTAAATCCAAACAACTTTTTATTTTTGTAGCGGAATACCCGTCAAATTTTAAATCAATGTCTTATGAAATCGTTCACAGCAGTGCTGCATTGCACAGTAAGAGATACCGAAAAGCTCTATCACTTGGCCCAAAGGGTACATATCAGTTTGAGTTCTAATCTGGACTTGTTCGTTAATCCGAATCCGGATTTGGATAAGTTACAAGCTGAATTTAGTAAGATGGGAAACTGCCTGAATGCAAAAGATGGCAGCAAACAAAAGAATCAGGCCATAACAGATCAGACTGTGGTGCTGTGTACGTTGCTTAAAGACTATATTGTTTATGTAAACAAAATAGCCCAGGGCGATAGAGCCATTATTCTGCTCTCGGGCTTCGACTATAACGACGAACCTGCAATCCGCGAGATTCCGGCAAGAGCCCTTATTAAACGGATAGAAGACGGAAGTACCCCTTGCAGTTTCAAAGTATATGCTGAGCGGGTGGATGGTGCCGACCGCTACAAAGTGGAAACAGCAACCAACATCGATGGACCCTGGACAACTGTTACAGACCATGCATCGCTGCGCAACATGGAAATGAGAGACCAAACCCGTGGACTGACTATCTATATTCGTATAAGCGGCGGAAATACCCTTGGCTGGGGACCTCCCAGCGAACCTGCAGCCTTTATGCCCCGCTGACTCCGTAAATTAATTAAAAGGGATAGAGTTAATACTGGAAAATATTTTTAGCTTTGTATGGCGTAAAAGAATAGTATAATAGAATGTTTGAATATAGATAAATGCAAAATATGATCAGTTTACTGGGCATAGATAACTTGTATTTAAATATCTATATATTGTTGTAAAAGAACAAAATAACTTTAAAATCGACTAACTTTAGGCAAAATAGACTATGGATTTAAATGAAAACCTTATAAAACAATTGGAAGATAGCAATTGGAATGAAAATGGGTCTAAATTTCATATTTTCAATTCTCAAGAAGAATTGATTTCCTATTTACACAGATCAGAAGAAAAATGTAATCAATCTGAATATGGAAGATATGATTTTGAGCAATGCGTTTTTAATTTCAAAGTAATACAATGGATTAATATCTTTGATGCATATGTATGTTTCAAAAATGCTATTTTCAAGGATGAAGTAAAGTTTAATGGCATAATATTTAAGGATAATGTAGAATTTGGAGGTTGTAGATTTTTAATGCACGTAGATTTTTCAGATTGTATCTTTGAAAAAGAATTATATCCTTCTAATTATAAAAGCAGTGTAAGTTTCCGTAACGCGAAATTTAAAAATCATGTAATGTTCTTGGAAAAAAAATTTGAAGGATTTGCAGATTTCAGTAATTCATATTTTGAAAAAGGAGTAGATTTTGCAGACTCTATTTTTAATGATGAATTTAAAATTTGTGATTCAAAAATAGATGATAATTGTTTTTTTAATGGTGTTGAGTTTAAAGAAAAAGTTAACGGTTGGAATTTGGTTTGTTTAAAAGATATAAGTTTTGAATGGGCTAATTTTCGACAAAAAGCTAATTTTTCCGACTTGACAGTTGAAAATGGGCTTGTAAATCTTCATGGCACTAACTTTGAAAAAAATGCTTATTTCTATAACGGAATTATTCAACAGTTGGATCTAGCTAATAGTGTGATTGAAAAAGGTGTTTATTTTCTAGGTTCTGAAATAAGAACTGCAAAGAGAGAAACATGGAGGATAATAAAGCATGAATTTATAAAACAAAATAATAAAATCGAAGGATTAAAATATCATGCCTTAGAGATGAAAGAATATGAAAAGGAATTATTCGGTGATAAAAAAATACTTAGATTTTCATTCTTCCGTTTTATTAGAGACTTTTATTTTGTATTTAAGCAAGGGGATCGGACCAATAAGTTTATTGTTTTTATCAATAGAATAAGTAATGATTATAATTCTAAACCTTTTAGAGGAATTGTTTTTACATTATTCTCAACGTTGATTTTTTATTTATTATTCATTTGGGTTGTAAAACTTGAAAACAAAATGGTATTTAGTTTTTCATTTGATTTCATAGGTTTAAATTTCAAACAAGCTTTACAGATGCTAAATATTACAGATTGGAAATATACACCCTTTAATAAAAATTATTGTTGGGCTTATGGTGTTTTATTTATTGGTAGGATTGTGATAGGATTTGGTATTTATCAAACAATTCAAGCTTTTAGAAAATTTGGTAGATTTTAAAAGTAAAATAAGGTCAATTAAAAATACGATTCATCTATTTTTGGTCTAGGGCTATTGTAAATTTCCAAATGGTGACTGGTGCAAGTTTAGTGAAGGTTAACTTGTGCTGAAAATGAAATCAGTTTATAAACAGACTGTAGAAATTTCTAAACTCGGACAAAGACGAATTTTATAGTTACATTATCAGAAGAATAATAATCCGAGCACTTATATTTATGCAGAACGTTTATCCCTCTTTCGTTTCTCATATCAAGCGATATGTTGAGTTAAACGAGCAAGACATACGAATAATAGAGTCTTATATGGAGCCTCTGGAATTGAAGAAGAAAGAGTTTCTTTTAAAAGGAGGTGAGGTTTGCAGATGTAATTATTTTGTAGAAAGTGGGTGTTTGCGTATGTTTTATAACAATGACAAAATGGTGGAACAAACCACGCAGTTTGCACTCGAAACATGGTGGTTGTCCGATTATTTCAGCTTTTCCAAGCAACAACCTTCCGAATACTTTATTCAAGCTGTCGAAAAATCAATAGTAGTGGCTATCGACTTTCAAAAACAAGAACAATTATTTGCTGAAGTGCCCCAAATGGAACGTTATTTTCGTATTATGATGCAACGTGCTCTGGCTGCTTCACAATTGCGGGTAAAATTAATTTACCAATTGTCCAAAGAGGAAATGTATAAACACTTCAGTACCTCGTTTCCTCAATTTCTGCAACGCGTACCACAATATATGCTTGCTTCGTACCTTGGACTAACCCCCGAATATCTGAGTGAATTGCGAAAAAAGATATAGCGCGTTCGTTTCTTAAACAGGTTTAATTATTTCAATGATGGTAAGGTCATATCTTTGTGCCTGCTAATGCAAGAGATTAAAACTAATTTTAAAGAACAAGAAATGAATTCAACAGACAAACAATTACCGCAAAAATTCTATGATGTATTAAACCATGAGGGTGTAGTAAGCATCGTTTCGTGGGGCGAAGGAGAGCCACACTTAGTGAATACATGGAACTCGTATCTGGTAGTAACCGAAGATGAACGTATTTTGATTCCTGCCTACGGAATGCGCAAAACAGAGAAAAATGTGAATATAAACAACCGTGTAAAACTGGCCGTGGGGACTAAAGAGGTGATCGGTTACAGGGATTATCAGGGAACCGGTTATGTGATTGAAGGTACTGCAAAATACATTGAAGCGGGAGATATCTTCGATATGATGAAGGAGAAATTCTCATTTCTTACCCGGGTGTTAGAAGTGACAATAAGTTCTTTCAAACAAACGATTTAAACAAACAAATTATTTTCTCTTTTTCGTCTTAATCTATTGCAAAGCTGTCGGTGGATAGAAATTTAGATCTGGACGAAGAAGAGGATAAAAAAAGTCCTGGTTATTTATCTTTTGACCGTGACCGATTTTTATCGAAGCGTATCCCTATATTCTTGTTGCGAAACAGCAATGCACTGATGGAAATACCCACAGCCAGTGTAAACAACAACGAAAAAGTAAGTACAGCATTGTGGGCTATGGTAGGAATGATATTAGGATCTTTATCTAATATAGCCTGGTCGCTCAGCTTAATGCCGGCCAACATGGAACGATAGGCGTACAAACCGGGAATCATGGTGATACAGGCCGGCATGGTAATGACCACTGGAGGATTGTGTACTTTGTGAGCCACATAAATTCCCAGCAATCCGATTGATACCGATGCAATAAGCGTGGCGGCAACCAAACCCATGTTGGATTGTAACAAAATAAAGCGGATGCCGTGTCCGAAGCCACCTAACAGGCCGGTAGCCACCAATGCTTTCCACGGCGTTCCGAATAAGATACCCCAACAAAAAGCCACACAAAAGGCTAGTGCAAAATCAATGAATATAGTTGATATCAGTTCCATAGTTCTAAAAATTATTTATTCCCAACAAGGTAATGCTAAGGATCATTCCCACGGCAATCGAAGATACAATGGATGCTGCAAAAAGCGAGCGGGCAATGGATGCCGAAAAATAACCTTCCAGTAGGTCGATCACGCTGTTGATAAGCGGAACGCCCGGAATAAGGTACAGTACAGAGGTGGCCAGCGTCATTTCCGGAGCGCGACCCAAACCAAAGATGGTATCGGTACCGGCAATGAGGGTTGTAATGGCCGAAGCTATGATAATAGACAGAAACTGGTTGAATTGCTTTTTCAGAATAAAGTGTCGGGCTATCGAACCCACCGAAGCTCCGCAAAAAGCCAGTGCGGCATCTACCAGACTTCCGCCTGCCAATGTGCAAAGGCATCCGCATGAGATACCTACCGCCAGTGCTACCAGCCAAAAGGGATAATGTGCTTTATGTTTAATAGCTTCCAGTTCTAGGCATGCGTCGTCGTATTCAATTTCGTTGTCGGCTATCTTCCACGAAAGATGACTGATTTGTGTCAGCGTCTCCAAATGAACAGTGTTGGCCGGTGCTGTTTTGTAACGTGTCACGGCATTTTCGCTGTCTTTGTCGTTCCACACACTTACCATGATGCCGGTAAATGTAGGATTAAAGTTCATGCGGTAACCCCAATGTTCTGCTATGCGCCTGCAATTGCGCCACACCCTGCCCGAGTGGGCTCCCGAAGCCATCAGAAACACGCCGGCATCAAGAATGAATTCTGCCACTTCGCTGGCCTTGATATTTTTGGGGGATTTGGTTGTATTCTCCATTATCTTCTCCTTGTTTGGTGTTCTGTTTTATTGACGGTACAAAATTAGCGATTTGGACGGATATAAGTAAGGAATAATATTTAATGATCTGTTTTCTGAAAGCAAAATTCAGAAAACCAGTCTTGTAACTCGTAACTATTTACTTGTAACTATTTAAAACAACTTCTTTTTACCAGTTTACCGGAGTCTGTCCGTTTTCCTGCAGGTATTTGTTTGCCAGCGAGAAATGATTGTTTCCTATAAAACCACGATAGGCGGAGAGGGGAGAGGGGTGAACCGATTTGAGAACCAGATGTCGGTTTGAATCGATAAAATCACCTTTTTTCTGTGCGTACGATCCCCAGAGCATAAATACCAGATGTTCTTTTTCGGTGGCTAATTTGCGAATGGCGGCATCGGTAAATGCTTCCCAACCGCGGTTCTGGTGCGATCCTGCCATATGTGCCTGAACGGTGAGCGTTGCATTGAGCAGCAAAACTCCCTGCTGTGCCCAGCGGATAAGGTTTCCACTTGTAGGCATCGATTTACCCAGATCACGTTCTATTTCCTTGAAGATGTTGAGCAGGGATGGAGGAAAAGCTACGCCATCGTTTACCGAAAAGCATAAACCATGTGCCTGCCCGTCGCCATGATAGGGATCCTGCCCGATAATCACCACCTTTACCTGATCAAACGGACATTGATCGAAGGCATTGAAGATAAGCGATGCCGGTGGAAAGGTAAGTCTGGTTTTGTATTCATTGCGTACAAATTCAGTTAGCTTGACAAAATAGTCCTTGTCAAATTCCGGTTGAAGCACTTGCTTCCACGAAGATTCAATTTTTACGTCCATTTATTCTTAGTTGATAGTTGATAATTGACAACTGCTTACCGCTTACTTCTTACTGCTTCTTTCAGCTGTTTCATTGCTTTTTCCAGTACTTTTTTGGAGCATGCCACATTTAAACGCAGATGATATTCTCCCCCGGTTCCGAAAATGGTTCCTTTGTTTAGTCCCAGTCCGGCTTTAAGCGAAAAGAATTTATGCAGTTCGTCGGTTTCCATGCCCAGATCTTTACAGTCCAGCCATACCAGAAATGATGCTTCGGGAATCATGGGTTTTATTTGTGGAATATTATTCTTTAAAAAGTCGGCGATGTAATCAACATTCGCTTTTACATAATCCAGCATTTGTTTGCGCCATTCTTCTCCGTTTTCATAAGCTGCTACAGCAGCCATATAAGCAAACATATTGCCGTTATTCATTTCCGAAGCTTCCAGAAAACGGGCAAAACGATTCCGTAGCTCTGCATTCGGAATAATATAAACAGAGCTGATCAACCCCGGCATATTAAATACTTTGGACGGAGCCATAAAAGTAACGGTGTTGTTTTTAGCCCATTCTGACACGGTGGCAAAAGGCGTATGTCTTGTGTTGCCGGGCAGCACCATGTCGGCATGAATCTCATCGGAGATAATCGTAACCTGATGTTTTTCGCAAACTGCTGCAAACTGCTGTAGTTCTTCTTTGGTCCACACTCTTCCGCCCGGATTGTGAGGATTGCAAAGAATAAAGAGTTTTGTTTTTGTGCTGAATTTCTTTTCCAGATCATCCAGATCCATCACAAACTTTCCGTCTTCTTCTTTTAATGGGTTCTGAATTAAAACCCGGTTGTTCTTTTCAATGACATGAAAGAACGGATAATAAACAGGGGGCTGAACAATAACTTCGTCGCCCGGAGCAGTCAGACTTTGAACGGCAAAAGATAAACCGGGAACAATGCCGGGAAGAAAGTCTACCCAGTCACGTTCAATATTCCAGTTGTGATGACTTGTTATCCAGTTTATAGTTGATGAATAAAAGTTTTTCGGCGATTTGGTATAACCAAGTATGGGATGTTCCAGCCGTTTTTGAATGGCACTGATAATAAAGTCGGGTGTACGGAAGTCCATGTCGGCCACCCACAGTGGGAGTACATCTTCGGTTCCAAAAAGCGTTTTACAACGTTCAACTTTAATGGCGTCGGTGTTACGCCTATCGATTATTTCGTCAAAATTATATTGCATGTGTTCAGTTTTCTGATTACTAATTTATTTTACCAACTCTTCTATCGGTTTTCCAATGCAGGCATTGGGCATGGGAATATCCAGTATCCGGGAGAGTGTTGGTGCCACGTCGGTAGCCTGATAAGAAGTGGAAATATTTTGCGGTTTTACTTTCCATCCGTAAAAATACAAAGGCGTGTACGAAACAATGGCATTGGACTCGCCTACCGGATTGTTTTTGTTGTCGACTTCTATCCAGCCCGGCAATAAGGTAAATATTATATCTCCTACAGTACTTTTATTTGTTGAATTCCTAAGTCTGGACATTTCGGAATTTGTGTTTCCATTTGAGGCCAGGACTTGCGACGAAGGAAAGGCTGTTTGAATGCCCTCAAATTCGAGCATAAATTCGGCAACGGTTTGTTGGAAGTCTCGTAGATTAAGCTTCTTTGCTGCAATTTTTTCCCTGTTGAGGAAAATGTTCTTTCCATAATAGCCGGAGATCCATTTTTCCTGACCGTAAACTGCCATTAAATAGCTACTCAATAAAGCCAGTGACCGATCGGCATTGAAATATCCGGCCGGAATTTTATTTTCGCCGAGCTCACTGGGTGAATGAACCCCGGTTTGATTTCCAAACAGAAAGACCAGGGTTTTATCCATCCCTACTTTGGCTTCTATTTTCTGAAGGATATTTTGAATGTCTTTGTCGAGACGTAAGTAAATATCTTCTTTCTCCGCAGATTGCAGCGCCATTGTTTTTTCAAAAGGAGTTCTTACGGTAAATTGAAGCAACAGCATGTCCGGGTAAATGTCGGAACCAAGCTTTTCCTGATCTATCATTTCCATTCCTAACTCAGCAACAAGTCCGTTAGCCGACGGAGTGGTTTTGAGGATAGAGGTCTGAGAATTCTTTGCTTTTTTAGTTGTTGGGTCGTACATAAATCCCCACTTTTTATCTTCTTTGTTTGGCTTGGATAAGTAGGTATTTATATTGTACAGAGGTCCCCAGGTTCGTGCCAGAAAGTTTTTAAAAACTCCGTTTACATTCATCTCATCTGCCCAATGCGACAAACCGTCAGCATAATAACCGGTTGTAACCCATTTCATATTTACATCGTCGATCCATGCCACGCTTTTAGCGGTGTGCCCACCCAGCATAATGGCTTCTTCGGGACCGATAGCGACAGCGTAGGTTTTTGATTTGCCCGGATAAGCCAGCATCAGTTCATCTCCTACGGTACTTGAAAGCAGCTTGTGTGCCGATAAAGTAAGATTCGTCCCGATACCGATTTGGTTATCATCTTCAATAATTGACTGTACTTCGTCTTGCGATCTGCTGAAATAGTTATTTCCTGCAACTCCGTTATAATAAGGTGTTGTGCCTGTCATTACCGAGGCTATATCCGACGCATTACCGGCCGAAACAATATTGTAGGAAACATTCCGGCAATTTGCTCCCTGCCCCATGATTTTTTTGAATCCGTTAGAGTCTAAATAATTCCAAAGTAAATCAATGTGTTTTTGTTGCAAACCATCTACCATAATGCCTATAACCAATCGTGGACGATCGGTGGTAGACGGCTGTGCAGAAACACTCAGACATAAAACGAATAAAGAAATAGTAATGAATATGT
>Ga0302170_10000362_pt1 | contig 18224 bp, 17 predicted proteins | sample I_Fen_N2_1_FD_193492 | JGI IMG/M metagenome (GOLD analysis project Ga0302170, IMG submission 193492) | Peat permafrost microbial communities from Stordalen Mire near Abisko, Sweden - I_Fen_N2_1 | ecosystem: Environmental > Terrestrial > Soil > Wetlands > Permafrost | place: Sweden: Abisko...
CGTAAGTCGCTGGCGCTTAAGCATAACGGCCCGGCGGTTTGGTTCGTTGCCCCTGCGTCGCGGCGTAAATGGTTTTTGCTTTTCCGTCTAGATGAGTAGGTGTTGTCTTGTCAAGATATAATTCTTTAAGTTGGGTAGCAAAAACCATTGGAGCATGAGCGTCGGCCAGCCACCCTATTGACCTTGTCTCGGCAGTAGGAGTAGTCCTGGTACCCAAAGTTTAATAAGTGGCGCAAATCTATTCACATAGACTTTCTTTTGCATAACGGAGTTGTCCGGGTGGCTGAAGGCAATGAACTAAACCGTCCGAGTTAGGTAATGCATTTTTTAAAATTGTCTCTATGCCGCAGAACCTTCATGCTAAACTTAAAATTACTTTGCAAATCTGTCTCGGTTTTGCAGATTTTGTAGAAGGATTAAGTCCTGATAAATGGCTGAAAAATTTGGTGTCATGATAAAATCATCTAAGTGGCATTGTCCCGATTGAAGTTACGACACATTCTATAATAATCAGATTCTCAAGTGTTACCTAACGGCCCGGCGGTTTAATGAGTTGGCGTCCGTGTCGAGGTGCCGCGTTTTTTGCCAGTCCCGGTAGGTGGAAGATAAGTTTTGGGTCATGATAATTTGTCTAAAGGGTACCAAGTCCGGGTAACGGCTGTGAGTTTTGGGTCACGATGAAATAGTCCAGATGGGGAGCAAAAAACAAGGCACCAGAGCGTCGGCCTGCAGCCCTATTGACTTTGTCTCGGTTGCAGGATCAGTCCGGGTGGTACAAGATTTTATAAGTTGAAATGAGTCTACTCACATAGACTTTGGGGACTGATTGAGAAGTAGTCCGGGCTGCGGAAGCCAATTAATTAAACCGTCCGAGTTATAGGGCGTTTTTTAAAAGTCCGGTCACACTTATGAATTTGTCTCGGTAATATCTATTTTTTTTAAATATTCGCTTACAACCTTGATGACTGCACTAACTGCTTTTTTCGAGATTTTGTCAGGACTGTCTTTCATTGAATGAAATATTATTTCTTTGCGGAAAGCACTAGTCGGAGTCCCAATTATGTTGATCGTTTTTATTTTGTCTCGGGCGAACTGACCACCGTCAGTTCCACCGCCGCCAAAAGGTATCGAGATAGTCTTAAAAGCATGTCCTAGATCTATTGCAACTGTCTTGATGTCTATTAATAAATCGCTTGATAATCTGGTGAATCCATTTCTGTCACGTCTCACAACTGCAATATCCTCATATTCATAAATGCTATCGATATTTATCACAATGGTCTTAGTTTTTTTAAGTAAGTCTTGATTGTTTTTGATAAAGAATTTTGCACCCTTCTGACCAACCTCTTCTCCATCAGTAAGTAAGACTATAATTCTAGTGTTCTGAAGTACATTATCAGGATTTTGGAATATCTCAGCAAGTTTTATGCCGATTGCGCATCCGATTAAATTATCACCTGCACCTGGTGACTCTCTATTTGAGATGTATCCAAACATTGGCAAAACAGAAATGACTCCAAAAAGTAAGATGTACTTTATCCAGACTGGAATTTTTTGATTGCCCAGATCCAGAACACTAAACCAATAGCTAACTATTACGACTAATAAGCATACTAGAAAAAGTAAAACCGGAACAAATAATCTTAAAGTGAACAACATGGGAGCTTTTTCATAAAAGGGATAAACAGGCGAACTATCATGATGACTAACTATTATTACTTGCTGGTCAAAAGTATTTTTTGGTTCAACAATACCACTAATATTGTTACCTAAAACTTTCTTAAATAATCCATCAAATGTATCTAAGTAGAGGATGAATTGAGTAATGAAATAAACTGTACCAATAACCATGCAAAGCAATCCTATTCCAAGACTGATTTTACTATCTATCATAACGGCAATAAGTCCAATCAAATAGATCACAGTGAATATCTTGCCTATAGCAAAAAGAGAATTAGGATGTATCCCAAAGGACTCTCGTTTAGTACTTGTGCAATGTTTAGATAACATAGTCTGTAAATCAGAACTGGCGTTTAAGTTACCTTGTGTACCACTAACTCGAGGTCCATGTTTTTCAATGATTACTGCTGTCAGCTTGATTGCACTTTCAGCGTATTTGGCGTAGATTTCTTTCATGGTAATTCTCTAATAGGCAGGGATTTTCATGCCCTATAACGGCCCGGCGGTTTAATGAGTTGGCGTCAGCGTCGCGGTGCCGCGTTTTTTGCCAGTCCCGGTAAGTGGACAATAAGTTTTGGATCACGATAATTCGTCCAAACGGTATCAAGTCCGGGTGATGGGTGTGAGTTTTGGGTCACGATAAAATAGTCTAGATGGCGAGCAAAAAACAAGGCACCAGCGTGTTAGTCGGCAGCCCGATTGAGTCCCGGTAGGTGGGGAGTAGGGTAGGCGTCGAAATTTGACAAGTGTGAAACATCATGTCATTATGATGATCTAATCAAAAGAAAAAAGAGCGTTCGGGCCCATAAATTACCGAGAGTCTTCGTAAGGTGACCTTCAGGTCCCCGCACGGAGACTTTCCGGGCTGCCGAAGCCAATTAATTAAACCGTCCGAGTTATGTTTAGGCTTTTTAAAATTGTCATGATGTGCCAGATGTTTTTGTCTAGGCGATCTGGATGCTGTTACCCTCTAATTCAACCTGCATTTTAATTTTGGCTTTTAGCGCGGAAAAAACCTTTAATATGGTTGAAAGTGTCACGTTGCCAGTATGATTCTCTAGTCTTGATATTTGAGCTTTCTGAACACCAATGAGATCTCCTAATTGTTCCTGAGTTAATTTTCGCTCTATTCTGGTTTGCTTAATAAGTTCTCCTAAGACATCCATTTGTAAATCATATTCATATTGTTCTCTGTCAGTGGTGCCTTTTTTCCCAATGAACTCATCTTTTATCTCGTCAAGAGAATATTTCTTAAGTTTCTTTTCCATGATTTCTGAATTAATAAGTTTCAAAATACTGTTTCATCAAATTTCTCGCTTTCTCAATCTCCTGTTTTGGAACCTTATCAGTTTTCTTTATAAATCCGTGTGTGCAAATCACAAGAGTATTTTTATTGTTTCTTTTATCCCAAAAGGCTAAAAGTCTATGATGTAGATTTTTGTATTTGGTTCTAAATTCCCAAATCTCGTTATCTAATTTCTTAAATACATTTGGATCATTATATTTTTTTGATTTGTCAATATTGAAAATGAGTTTGTAACGAGCTTTGTCCTCAATGGTCCTGAGGAATTCTCGGGCTTCGGCCAGAAACTCAATTTCGAATTTGTCTTTAACCATGATGTAAAGATACGAAATGTTTCTTTATAACGAAACTTAATCATGTTATTTTTTTCGGAGAGTACCGTTTTAACTTTTGTCTTGGTGGAACAGATTTTATTTACATAACGAATTTGTCTAGGAATCAGCTCTGTGATCGGTCGACGCTTAAACATAACGGCCCGGCGGTTTAATTAGGTGCCGTCGGAGCCTGCCCAGAGCGGTAGCGAAGGGTCGCGATGCCGTGTTTTTTGCCAGTCCTGGTAGATGGACGATAAGTTTTGTATCACGATGAAGCTGTTAGATGGTACCAAGTCCTGGTAGATGGCTGAGCAGTTTCGTGTCACGATGAAATAGTCTAGGTGATGAGCAAAAAACAAGGCACCAGCGCGTCGGCTTGCAACCCGATTGACTTTGTCTAGGCAGCTGGAACAGTCCGGGTGGCACAAGATTTTATAAGTATGTTAAAGTTTACTCGTATAGACTTTGGGGGCCGATTACGAAATTGTCCGGGTTGCAAAAGGCAATTAATTAAACCGTCCGAGTTAGCTTTGCGCTCTTATTTTTTGTCATAGTGAAACCGACATGCATAGATCAAGATATCGGAATTCTCAACCTGGTAAACTAATCTATGTTCCAAGTCTATTCGTCTGGACCAGTATCCAGCCAAGTCAAATTTTAATGGCTCTGGTTTTCCAATACCCTCATATGGAGTTCTCTGAATGTCCTTGATTAATGCGTTAATCTTCTTGAGAGTCTTTTTGTCCTCTGTTTGCCAGTAGACATAATCTTCCCATGCATTTTTTGAAAAAGTAATTTTCATCATTCCTCAATCAAGCTATGTTTAACCTTCTTTCCGGTTTTCATTTGCTCTATAGATTCAAAGAGTCTTTTTGCATTTTTCTTAGAACTTAATAAATGCAAAGTTTCCATGATAGAATTATATTCATCAAGGGATATCATGACTGTCCCCTTTCCAGACCCTCTCTTGATAATCAAAGTCTCATTGTTATTTTCGACGTCATCAAGATAGTTTTTAAGTCCGGTCCTGAATTCTGTGTAATTTGCTGCAATCATTTGAGTTTGTTTGAGTGTTTAATTAAGTACAAATATACGTACTTTATTCTGTAATTCAAAATATTGGAGGTATTAGTTTGGTTTTTGCCAGTACTGGTGTATGGTTGAAAAGTTTCGTGTCAAGATGAAGTTGTTAGACGGACCAAGTCCTGATAAATGAACGAGTTATGTGTCATGACGAAATTGTCTAGATGATACAGCAAAAACCAAGTCCACAATTGTCGGGCTGTTATACTGGCCGCGAGTGCAAGCTAACGGCCCGGCGGTTTAATTAGTTGACGTCTGTGTCGAGGTGCCGCGTTTTTTGCCAGTCCCGGTTGACTGACGAAAGTTGTCTGGTCACGATAATTTGTCTAAACGGTACCAAGTCCGGGTGACGGCTGTGAATTTTGGGTCGCGATAAAATAGTCTAGGTAGCGAGCAAAAAACAAGGCACCAGCGCGTCAGCCGGCAGCCCTATTGACTTTGTCTCGGCAGCAGGAATAGTCCTGGTGCAATAAAATTTTATAAGTTGATTAATGTTTACTCGCATAGACTTTGGGGGCTGACCGAGAAGTAGTCCGGGCTGCCGACCGTGTCCCGCGAAGCCTTTGTCATGATATAATGAATTTGGCTCGTGTAATGAGGCGAAGCGGGAAGCCAATTAATTAAACCGTCCGTGTTAGCATTTCGTGCAAATAATAAAACTATCTATTATCACTAAGTCTCTGGTGTGAATCTGGTTGTCTATTTGAGTGTCGCCTACAAAGTTGAATGAGAACCCAGTTTTTATCCCCGGTTAATGATTTAGTTAAAGGCAGCGGTGCGGCAAAGGTTTATCACCAGTTACAAATCTGTATTATGAGCAGGGGCAAAAGTAAAAATCATGACAAGCTTATTTACATTAATGTTGTTGTTGTCACGGCTCGTAAATGATTTACAATTAATGATCTATTAATTTTGTAACTCCGTTATAGTATCCAAACCATTTATTGCCTTCGGCATCTATGGCCATAGAATAAATATAATCCCAACCTAGACCATTATTTTTAGTGAAAGTAATCCAATTAGTGTCATCATATCTAGATACTCCACCTCCTTCAGTTCCAAACCATTTATTCCCTTGTGAATCTATCTCTATGGTATAAACCGAATTACGCGACAACATACTATTAGATGTATTGTAGGTGGTCCAATTTATGCCATCAAAAGTTGATACTCCATTTCCAATAGTTCCAAGCCATATATGCTCTTGCAAATCAAAGACAATATTTGCTACAGACTTTTGAGCTAAACCAGTATAAGTGGTCCAATTCATACCATCAAATTTTGATATGCCAGTTGCAGTTGCAATCCATTTATTCCCTTGAACATCAATAGCTATATAAGAGATATAATTATCAGCTAAACTACTATTGGACGTATTATATGTTGTCCAATTATTATCATCAAATTTTGAAATACCATTTAAAGTTCCAAACCATTTATTCCCCTGACCATCTATGGCAATGGAATTAACTTGATTATCTGCTAAACTGCTATTTGTCGTATTGTAGTTGGTCCAATTTGCACCATCAAATTTCGATACCCCAGATACAGTTCCAAACCAATTATTTCCTAGAGGATCTATCGCTATTGTTGTAACCAAATTATTGAGCAAACTACTATTGTCAGAATTATACGTTGTCCACCTAGTTCCATCAAATTTTGATACCCCACCTCCTGTCGTTCCAAACCACTTATTCCCCTGTCCATCAATGGCAATAGTATTAACTCCAGTAGATAATTGACTGTTAGTATAGGTGATCCATTTTGTTACTATTACGATACAAATTGATGTTTTATTTCCTTCTTCAGTTGTCACTTTTATCGTATCAGTACCAGGTTTAATCCCTCTAACTAAACCTGATGAATCTACTATAGCAATATCTGAATTGCTTGATTTCCAGATTAAGCTTTTGTTGGTCGCATCTGGTGGACTTATTGTAACTTTTATTATATAAGTACTATCAACGTTCAATGAAAATAATACTGGGGATACGGTTAAATCAGTTATTGGGATTGTAACTTTAACTGGCTCTTTTTTACATGAAAATAAAAGGATTGTTAAAAGAACCAAAAAAATGAATTTTGAGAAATGTTTTGTCATAATGTATCTTTTTATGAGCCATAACTCGTTTATTCCATTAAGCATATTTTAAAGTTATCAAAATATTGTGAATCCAAATGGTCAATAGAAAATCTTGCTCTTTTGAGTTAGCATTCGTGCCAATTTAGATATTACGTATTTGTCTCGCTATAAGTGAATTGTCCTCCATGTCTTTTATGCATGAATGCTAACGGCCCGGCGGTTTGGTAGCAGGAACAGTCCGGGTAGCACAAGATTTACTAAATGGGTTAAATTCTTCTCTCATAGACTTTTGGATGCTGAGATAAAATAGTCCGGGTTGCAAAAGGCAATTAATTAAACCGTCCGTGTTATAGGGCGTTATTTTTTTAAAATCTTCATATCGTAGGGTTAAATAATAAAAAACAGCAATAAACAGTAATAAACATTGATAATTATTAAAATATGTAGTAATTTTATAGTCTAACCAATTTCTTTAACCATGGAAAAGGTAAGTGGATTAATTGAAGTTTTCAAAATATTTCAGAACGCAGAGTCATATTTTGAGGAACGAAATAAGGATCAATCGAGAAGATTAATCTTGAATCAGTTGCTAATTATTTGTGCCTTTACATTTCTTTATGGAATTGTCATGGGGAGTTATCATAGCTTCCTTCAATCAATTGTCGCCGGATTAAAAGTGACATTCTTGTTTTTTAGTGCAATTCTAATCTGTTTCCCATCATTTTATGTAATTCAACAAGTCTTGGGATCCAAAATGACGTTGAGACAGATGGTTTTTATTATTTTAAGCGGATTTGTACTTACCTCTGCAATTGCTATTTCATTTGCACCTATTGTAATATTGTTTCAGGTGACTGGTGGAAATTATCATTTCCTGCAACTTTTACATGTAGCAATATTTATTTTCTCAGGAATCTTCGGAATGAGACTCATGGTCGAAGCGTTAAAATTTGCTTGTGAGAAGAAAGATATATACCCTCATATTGGAGTTAATGTTTTCAGAATATGGATGATAATACTAGCATTTGTTGGAATTCAGATAGCTTGGAACCTTCGTCCCTTTTTGTGCAACAAAACTGAGGAATTTAAGCTGTTCAGGAAATATGAAGGTAATTTTTATACTGCTATAATTTATTCTGTTCAACAACTTGTCAATCCAGTAAATTCAGATCTGGATAGCGAAGTCAAATCTGAAAACCACAAACAGGCTAATATAAAATCAGAATTTACCGATACAGCATTATTAAAACTCATAAATAAGGTATCTAAAGGAGTTAAGGCAAATACTGACACAACAATAACATTAACCATTAAGAGGAAATAGGGGGTGGATGAAATAATGAACATAGAAGAAGTAGCTAAATACTTAAAACTAAAACCTCAGACCATATATACGTGGGCACAAAATGGAAATATTCCCGCTGCAAAATTGGGGAAGGAGTGGAGGTTTAAGAAATCGGTTATCGATAAATGGTTCAACCAGCATTTTGATCAAAGATTTTCAGAATATCTAGAAAAATAAGCAAAGTCTCATCCCGAGCAAAAATGCCCTATAACGGCCCGGCGGTTTGGTTCGTTGCCCCTGCGTCGCGGTGCCACGTTTTTTGCCAGTCCCGGTAGACGGCTGTGAGCTTCGGGTCACGATGAAATTGTCTAGATGGTACCAAGTCCGGGTAGGGATTGTGAATTTTGGGTCATGATGAAATAGTCTAGGTGGCGAGCAAAAAACAAGGCACCAGTGCGTCGGCTTGCAACCCTATTGACTTTGTCTCGGCAGCAGGAATAGTCCGGGTGCAACAAAATTTGATAAGTTGAAATGAACTTGCTCGCATAGACTTTAGGGGCTGATTGAGAAGTAGTCCGGGTTGCAAAAGGCAATTAATTAAACCGTCCGAGTTGGGTGTAGTTTTATTTTTTGGAATAAATTGTAAGAGCTCGTTTAGCATTATAAGAGATTAAAGGCTCATCATGAGTCACATAGCTTTCTATAAAGTTATTAGCATTTTCATTTTGAAACTTTGCTAGACTGTAAAAGGCAGAAGTAAGTTTATAAATATAATACGGGTCTTTTTTGTCATCCATTTGTTTTGTTTCTGAAATGGCAATATCCATCAAATCGGTATCTTGATTTATCTGAAATATTGATGTTGCAATTTTCAACTTACGCACTCCTTTTGAGCATTTTTTTAATAAGTCATAAAGGATAGGAATTGATTTCACCGATTTCAAATAGGCTAATGTCTCAACAATAAGAGTATCTTCTGGATGTTTATCTAAGAGATTTATCAAAGCTACTTCAACACTTTCTTTTTCATCACTTTCTAGATTGTCGATGATTAATTCAATATTTAATCCGTCCCGGTGTGAATAGTCAGCTGGATAAGGGATTATCTTTTTAATAAGAGAATCTACGTCTATCATATCAACTTGTATTTTACAGGGTTCTTTATCTGTCTCGGCAGCTGGATATTACACCCAACGGCCCGGCGGTTTAATTAGGTGCCGTCGGAGCCTGCCCAGAGCGGTAGCGAAGGGTCGGGGTGCCGCGTTTTTTGCCAGTCCCGGTAGACGGACGAGCACCCACTGGTCACGATTAAACTGTCTTGACGGTACCAAGTCCGGGTAATGATTGTGAGTTTTGGGTCACGATGGAACAGTCTAGGTGGCGAGCAAAAAACAAGGCACCAGTGCGTCGGCCGGCAGCCCTATTGACTTTGTCTAGGCAGCAAGAACAGTCCGGGTGCCACAAATTTTAATAAGTTGGAGTGAGTTTTCTTGCATAGACTTTGGGGGCTAATTACGAAGTAGTCCGGGCTGCGGAAGCCAATTAATTAAACCGTCCGAGTTAGGTTTTCGTGGTTTTTATTCAATAGTTATATCTTTAGTTATTGTCATTTCTCCTAACCAAATTCGTCCTTCTTCTTGTTGAATATCACTCTTTTTAATCTGATAAGTGAGTCCAGGAAACTGAAATGAAGCTTGGTATTGTCCAGGAGGAATTGTATCAAATTGATCATAGAGTATTGAAATGTCTATTTTTCCTCCCATTTTAATCAGACTTAACCATCCCATGTTCCATGAATTCCATGGTACGGGTGGTATGCTACCAATTCTTTGCATATATTTATTTTCTTGGTTATCTGTAAGAATCAATCCATCAGTGAAATAATGGAATAATTTCAACCCCATTTTAACAGGGTCGAGGTAATAATAATCAAAAGTGTCATTATTGCTTAATGTTAAATCAAGTTTTACTTTGTTATCCGTTGTAACCTGTATGGATTGAATATCACAACTTAATCCTTCATGAAATCTACCATATTTCTTCAAGACGTCAATTATTCTATCATCATTCCTTTTATCGGTCAAGCCACTAAAATCAGCATAGTCAATAAAAACTACGTTATCTGGATATAAAGAAGGCCAGCTCAAAATATTTGCTCCATAAGGGGAATAACTACTTGTAATCATTGGATATAATACTAATGGATAAATTAAAGTGCTATCAACATAAATATCGATTAAAGCTCCACTAATACTTTTTATCAGCGAGTGTTCGTCCTTTAAATAAATCAAATGTGCAGAAAAATCATAGTAATCTATTTCATTTTGTTCTAAAATAATCAAGTTCCCCGTGTTCATATGGAATCCTATAGCCGATTTGGGAATCCAGTTGCTTTGCCTTACAAAAAGATAACTATAAACAGTATCAAGGGAAGAAAAAATGAAGAGGGTGTCAGTTTGTAAAACGAAATATCGGTTATCTGGATTTATATATTTTAATGATAATGATCCATCAGGTATAAAAGTAGCATATAATAAATTATCAGTGCTGTAAGCAGCATCTTTTGAAATAGTACCTTTCTCAACGCTAATCCCATTTTTTACTATTTCATAAATTGCTGGCTGTCTAATTTTTAAATAATCAAAATCTGGGGCTTTTTTTGTTTTTCCAAATCCATTCTCAATTGAAATTAATCTCCAATTATCATAGATATTTGAATATTTACCGGAGAAAACTTGCTCGGAAGGTTTTTTTATATCCCCATCACTGTTTTTTTTGCAGCTATTTAAACTTATTAATAGCAAAGAAAACAATGCTATGTTAAGTATCCTTAGTATACTAGCCATATTTTTCTCTCCCATTTGTGAATAATTAGATATTAGTTGACAAGTAGTGTACGCCATGAAACCTAACGGCCCGGCGGTTTGATTAGTTGCCGTCCGTGTCAGGCCCTATGTTTGTAAAACATAAGTTTCAGAATAGTTATTAAGTTTGAATAGTTACGAATTATTAAACCAATAAAATCTGAAACTTATGAAAGCACAAGTTAAGAAAATTGATTTTACTGGTCAAAACATCTATGTGGGTTTTGACGCGCATTTAAAGAGCTGGAAAGTTACAATAATGGCCGAGGACTTTGTTTATAAGACCTTTACTCAACCCCCCAAACCTGATATTTTACATAAATATCTGATAGAACATTTCCCGGGAGGAACTTATCATTCTGCATATGAAGCAGGATTTTGTGGCTATTGGATCCACTATGCATTAACTTCTTTTGGGATAAAATCAATAGTGGTTAATCCGGCGGATATTCCAACAACAGATAAAGAACGAGTGAATAAAGAAGATAAAAGAGACAGTCGCAAAATAGCTCGTTCTTTAAGTAGTGGTAATTTAGTGCCTATTTACATACCTTCATTAAAAAACCAAAGAGACAGGAGTCTATTGCGCACCAGGGCAATGTTGGTGAAAGACTCAACACGGTATAAAAATCGAATAAAATCATTTTTATTTTTTTATGGTATATGTATAGATGATGCTTTTAAAAATTCTAAAAGCCATTGGTCAAACAGATTTATGAAATGGCTTGAGAGTCTGGATATGAAAGATGAAGGTGGGAAAGAATCACTATCTGTGTTAATCTCAGAATGTAAAAATTTCCGAGCTTCTATTTTGAATGTAACCAAACAGGTAAGACAATTATCACAGACAGAAAGTTATCGAGATAAAGTAGCTTTATTAAAAAGTGTACCAGGAATAGGAATACTTACAGCAATGATCATATTAACTGAACTTGAGACGATAAATCGCTTTAATAACCTTGATAAGATGTGTGGTTACATAGGACTGGTTCCATCAACAAAGTCCTCAGGAGATAAAGAAAAAACTGGAGATATGACTCCACGAGGGCATAGTGTATTGCGAACTGCGATTATCGAAAGTTCATGGATAGCAAAAAGTAATGACCCATCATTAATGAAGAGTTATATTTCTTACTGTAAAAGGATGGACCAAAACAAAGCAATAATTAAGATAGCAAAAAAACTCTTAAGCAGAATAAGATATGTATTAAACAATAACAAACCATATATATGCTCAATGGCATAATTAATTAACTCTATAAAAATCACATAATTAAGTGGGACTGTTTTGCCAACCCTGCAGTTCTGTATCAGAAACTGCTAGTGTCAGGCTACAGCTCACTTTCTGTAAAGATTAAACAAGGCGATGCAGTTCAATAATTGAATCTGCTTATAGAAGGTTGTTTTTATAGATAATGTACTTTAATAAAAAATAATGGCCTGAAACTTTGTTTTACGACATAGAAGGGTTGGCATGCGTTTTTGCAACTCCCGGTAAGTGGCCGCAAAGTTACGGGTCACGGTAATTTGTCTTGATGGTACCAAGTCCTGATAGATGGCCGAAAGTTGTCAGGTCACGATAAAATTGTCTTAGTGGCGATGCAAAAACCATGACAACTAGCGCGTCGGCTTGCAACCCTATTGACTTTGTCTCGGCAGCAGGATCAGTCCGGGTGCAACAAAGTTTGATAAATTGAAATGAATCTATTCGCATAGACTTTTGGGGCTGATCGAGAAGTAGTCCGGGTTGCAAAAGGCAATTAATTAAACCGTCCGAGTTAGTGGCTGGCTTTTATTTATTTGTCCGGTAGAGTAATAATTCTGGTTTATTCTTATTTCTTTACCCAAACATGGGTGATTTCCCCAAATAAATATTTGCGATAATCTCTTTCTTCTTTGTAAGCTTCGTTTATATAGTCTTTCGATTCTTGTGAGTGAAAATCACTGGGATTGGCGGTAGTAAGCGCCGTTAATTTACATTCTATAATTAGTCCGGCCTCTTTGAAAGATATATCCCTAGAAGGAGTTTGAATACTTGTCAAATCAACTTCTTTCATTTTCTCACTATCTCTTCCGGATTTACTTCCCAAAAAGAGTACTTGTTCCTTATATTCATTTGGGAAGTAAGACATTGTATAAGTTTGTTCCTTTTGAATTAATTCAAGTGTATAACGGTCTGTTCGAAGAAGACTCCAAGTTGTGGGTTTCTTGAAAAAAAGTCCCAAACCTCCTCCACTGGCTGTCATGGAATTATAATGATTTTCCTTGCCCGCAGTAATAACAGGAAAACCTTTAATTGGAAAACCTTCTCCCACAAATGTAAATACATTGTCGAATATTTCTTCCGGAGAAATTTGTTTAAATAATTGATCAAAATTCATCTCTATGACATTTACTTGATTTGCCTTGCAAAGGTAATCATGAAACCGTAAACATTCGTTGATGTGACAGATTTGTCGAGGCTTGCCACTAACGGCCCGGCGGTTTGGTTCGTTGCCCCTGCGTCGCGGCATAAATGGTTTTTGCTTTTCCGTCTAGATGAGTACGTGTTGTCTTGTCAAGATTTAATTCTCTAAGTTGGGTAGCAAAAACCATTGGAGCTTGCGCGTTGGCCGGCCACCCCATTGACCTTGCCTCGGCTGAAGGAGTAGTCCTGGTGCCCAAAATTTAATAAGTCGCATAAATCTTTTCTCAGAGACTTTCTCATGCATTATGGAGTTGTCCGGGTGGCCGAAGGCAATGAACTAAACCGTCCGAGTTAGTGTTTCGTGCTTTTTAAATATAGAGTAGAATCTGATGCTTTAGCTTGAAACTAGTAACAAGTCCTGGTATAAGTAGAAAACTGTCATGTTAACGATGATCCCCATTTTTTTAAGGGCATGGACACAAACGGCCCGGCGGTTTAATTGAGTTGGCGTCCGTGTCGGGGTGCCGCGTTTTTTGCCAGTCCCGGTAGATGGACGAAAGTTTCTTGTCACGATAAATTATCTAAACGGTACCAAGTCCCGATAAGTGGACAAAACTTTTTTGTCAAGATAAAACAGTCCAGATGGCGAGCAAAAAACAAGGCACCAGCGCGTCGGCCGGCAGCCCTATTGACTTTGTCTCGGCAGCAGGAACAGTCCGGGTGCCACAAGATTTTATAAGTTGAAATGAATTTTCTCGCATAGACCTTGGGTGCTGATTACGAAGTAGTCCGGGTTGCCGAAGCCAATTAATTAAACCGTCCGAGTTAGTGGCTAGCTATTTTTGTCCGGATATATAAATGCAAGTCACAGGTTTCATTTTTTTAAAATCGTATTCAATATTTTTTAGTCCTAAATCTTCGTATTGTTTTTTCGTATTTTCGGCAACTAGTTTTACCTCTTCTTCACTTTTTGTCCACCGTGGTTGGAATACCATAATCAATCGCCCGTTGGGCTTAAGTAGTGAAACAAGTTTTTTAAATTCATTGACAGGGTTTTCCCAGAAGAAATGAACATTACTTCCAAATATTGTATCAAAATAATTCTCGGGATACTTTAAGTCCCAAACTGTGCCACATTCAAGTTTTGCTTTATTCCTGATAATATTTTTTTTGTTTCTTTTTGTTGCTTGGCTGAGCATTACATCAGAATGGTCAATACCTGCGATGAAACCTGTAGTTAAATTGTCAGCTATTTTTTTGAAAGTGGAGCCAGATCCATATCCAACTTCAAGAACAATATCAGTCGGCTTTAGTTTAATACTTTCAAAAGTCCACAAGGCTCTGTCTTTGTTTTTAAATGACATTAACCAACCAACAAATCCTCCAAGTGTTCCAGTCGGTTTACCAAATTGTCTAAGAAAATTCTTTTTAAGTTCCATTTTATTTAAAATTAAAACGGTAGCTTAATTGACAACCGTCCAAGTTATAAGGCGTTTCAAATTGAATTTTATTTTATGGTTAAGGAGTTTTTTTTGAACATATTTGAAGATTATGAGATTTGTCTCGGCTGGCCACTAACGGCCCGGCGGTTTAATGAGTTGGCGTCCGTGTCGGGGTGCCGCGTTTTTTGCCAGTCCCGGTAGGTGGACGATAAGTTTTGGGTCACGATAGATTGTCTTGACGGTACCAACTCCGGGGGATAGGTGTAAGTTTTGGGTCAAGATGAAATAGTCTAGATGGCGAGCAAAAAACAAGGCACCAGCGCGTCGGCTCGCAGCCCTATTGACTTTGTCTTGGCAGCAGGATCAGTCCGGGTGCAACAAAGTTTGATAAGTTGAAATGAATTTGCTCGCATAGACTTTAGGGGCTAATCGAGAAGTAGTCCGGGTTGCAAAAGGCAATTAATTAAACCGTCCGAGTTAGCTTGCGCTTTTATTTTTTGTCTTTAATAAGAGACTCAACTTTCTCAAGTAGAGATTCTACAGGAATGAATAAGGGTAAGGTCTTCTCTTTGTCAAAGTCATAGAAATCACCGTAATCTCCTTTTTGTCTCCAATCAAAAAGCTGCACAAATACTCTTCCAAGCTCCTTGTCAATTACATCGGTTTTGATGAAATGAAGAGTAAATTGATGCTTTAGTCCAGCGTGAGAATTGGCGTTAATGTCATATTTATAGAGAAGCGCAGAAATTGCATAGAAACATGTGTAATAATGTCTGTTGATCGCTGAATTCCAATGGGAATTATCTGCTAATAATTTAGCCGCTTTTAAGGTTTCTTTGGCACTTTGGATTCGATAGTCAACGTAGTCCTGTTTTATGGAGTTTGTCATAACCTGACTCCTTCTTTTTTAATGTTTCTATAAAGTGGAGTTACCTTATGTCTTGTGTCCCACTCTTTTTTATGATAAACGAAGGTTGAAAATACTTCTCCAGTTTCAATTTCTAAATCAAATAAATTGTTTCTGAATGATCTTTCTATATCTGTAGATACGGCATAGTCTGTAAGGATTAATATGTCCCAATCAGATTCCTTTCTTGCATCTCCTCTTGCTCTTGACCCAAAGACAATTACTTGTGCTTTTGAATCAATTGCGGAGATACTATCTCTTATCTGTTTAGCGATATAGTTGTCTTTCTGTTTCATGCAACAAATTTACAAAATATTTCTCAAGTATTCCGATGGGTTTTTGAGACTTGGTAGATGAGTAGGATTTGTCATGTTATAAGAAATTTGTCCAGATGGGATTTTAAGTACAAGACTGTCATTATCTCTATGTTTACTCGGTCCCTGTGCAAGCTAACGGCCCGGCGGTTTAATTGAGTTGGCGTCCGTGTCGGGGTGCCGCGTTTTTTGCCAGTCCCGGTAGGTGGACGAAAGTTGTCTGGTCACAATAAATTGTCTAAACGGTACCAAGTCCGGGTGACGGCTGTGAGCTTTGGGTCAGGATGAAATAGTCCAGATGTCGAGCAAAAATCAAGGCACCAGCGCGTCAGCCCGCAGCCCTGTTGACTTTGTCTCGGCAGCAGGATCAGTCCGGGTGGCACAAAATTTTATAAGTTGAACTGAGTTTAATCGCATAGACTTTGGGGGCTAATTACGAAGTAGTCCGGGCTGCGGAAGCCAATTAATTAAACCGTCCGAGTTAGCAGGTGTTTTTTTGCTTTTAGAATTTATCTCGTTTGAATAGTTTTACCTTTATCGTCAAGAAATTCAATTTTGGGATTATTGTTGTCATCTACATATACTTTTATTCTTGGATTGCCCTTTTTATCATTTATAAATAAGCCTATATCTTTATTATATGTTCTGCCTAGAAATAATCTATCTTCCATTAATAAGCTATCCTCTTTCATTTTGTCATAGGCTTTCTGAATTTCATCCTTATTTTTAAGTTTTTCCAACTCTTCAAAACCCTTCATTCTTTCATTAAAGCTATTTTCTTTGGGGTAATCCCATAGTTGAACTCCATATTTTCTATTTTTGCTTTTAGTATCTTCCATATATTGAAGTTGCATGACTTGATCGTCTCTAAATTTATCCACCGAGAGAACTAGTCCGGCTTCTTTTTCAGTTCCATCATAAATCAACCCACCGCATTCGTCTCCAACTGAATTAAAAAATATTAGTCCAGCAGCTCTTTCTCTGCTAGGTAATTCTTTCCCGTTAATGCTTCCTGGATGTTGTCTCTCACTGTTACTTATAACCAATCTTAGGTTTCCATTTTTCTCAACAACATTAATTCTCTCAACGGAGATTTCCTGAAAACGCGATTTCCTATTAGGTTTTATGATTAAATAAAATAGAAAAAGAAGCACCAAAGTTAAAACTAAAGAGTAAATTTTTAAGAACTTGATTTCTCTAGCTATTTTTTCGCCCATTTTAGTTTTAGTATTAGGTTATATAATTTAGTTCATTAAAGACTAAAAAAAGAATCCGGTGATGCATATGAAAAGAGAATTGCTGTATTAATCATAATTGTGTCAGGACTCTTCGTTTTGTCCATTTATCACAACAATTGGTTTTTGGATCCGTCTAAGAATATAACTGATAATCTAGGTATTGGATGGTATACCTGCTAACGGCCCGGCGGTTTAATGAGTTGGCGTCCGTGTCGGGGTGCCGCGTTTTTTGCCAGTCCTGGTAGACGGACGTGTACCCACTGGTCACGATGAAGTTGTCTTGACGGTACCAAGTTCGGGTAACGGCTGTAAATTTCGGGTCACGATGAAACAGTCCAGACGGCGAGCAAAAAACAAGGCACCAGCGCGTCGGCTGGCAGCCCTATTGACTTTGTCTTGGCAGCAGGAACAGTCCGGGGGCAACATTATTATATAAGTTGAAATGAGTTTAATCGCATAGACTTTGGGGGCTAATTACGAAGTTGTCTGGGCTGCGGAAGCCAATTAATTAAACCGTCCGAGTTATAGTGCGTTTTTTAATTCCGGATCAGGCTGCTGAGCTTATAATCAAGTCTAAAAGTTGTTTTTGAGAATCCTATGATCTCTCGTTAATGCATAACCTTGTCCGGTTTCTAAAAAAGTCCAGTATAGAATATCAGAACCTTGGGTGTTGTTGTAATTATCAACTGTCCAAGTCTTCCCTCCATCATTTGTAACATAAACTGTTACACCATCGCTATAATATCCAATTTTGTCTGAAATAAAATGTTGAAGCCCGTTTGAGTAATGATTATTATGTACTAATAACCAACTATTGCCACCATCCACTGTTTTGTACAATTTAGAATCATAGGTTGCAATATATCCAATTTGATCTGTAATAAATTGCAATGCATTCAGATATGGCATTGTACTCCCATTCGATTTCCATGGTTCAGGATTCAGAACAGTCCAGTTTTGACCTCCGTCAGTGGACTTTAAAATAGAACCACTACTACCTCCAGGTCCTACAGAAAAATCCATAACTACACCTCCAGTGCTGGTATAGCCTACCTCTGAAGAGGGGAATGTGAAGTTTTCATATATTGCACCAGATGATGTTTTATAAACCATTTGCCATGTTTGCCCGGCATTATTTGTCCTATAAATTTCACCACTTCTTGTAAAAATCCAGGTTAAACTATCAATAGTATAAGAACCAAAAGTTCTGCTTCCTACAGGTAATTGAGCTGTTAGGTTTGTCCAGGTTTCCCCAGTGTTTGAAGATTTAAAAACATGATCGCCAACACCTAATATCTTCTCTT
>Ga0302170_10000364_pt1 | contig 18193 bp, 11 predicted proteins | sample I_Fen_N2_1_FD_193492 | JGI IMG/M metagenome (GOLD analysis project Ga0302170, IMG submission 193492) | Peat permafrost microbial communities from Stordalen Mire near Abisko, Sweden - I_Fen_N2_1 | ecosystem: Environmental > Terrestrial > Soil > Wetlands > Permafrost | place: Sweden: Abisko...
CAAGTAAAATAAAACTGAGATTTAAGTAAATTCGAGAAAAGGGAGGAAACAGGGAGTGCGAAAAACGGAAAGATCGGGGGATGGAACTTACTTAAGAGGGGGATATGGAAGAACCTTTTTTGAGAAAATAGAGGAAATAGAAGAAAGATGAAAAAATGAAGCAAGCAAGGTAACAATAAAGGGAGCAATAAATGAATTTATCAATAGGACATTTTATGAAACGTTCTATGGAACGCTTTATGAAATAATGAGAGCGAAAGCGATGAAAACAAAAGGATGGATGAATGAATCACCTAAAGAATCAACGATCAGGATCTCTAAAAAGGAGAAAGGATGAAAATAAAAGTGGCAGTTGGGACAAAAAAGGAAGAAAGATAGATTCGGGTTTATGCCCCTTTTGCTTACGAGTGAAAAAACAGGAGATCTTGTTATGAAGATCTTGTATGAGCTCCTAGTATAGAATTAGAAAAGCATGATGAGTAAAAAGTAGAACCCGATTTTAGTGGAATTGGATTTTACTAGGATGAGATTGGGATTGGGATTGGAATTGATAAGGAACAAGACGGCACTAAATTATTTAGTCCTTTTAGAACGGGCTGTTCATACTAAAACGCTATAGGCTTCTCTGCAAGAAATAAGAAAAAGAGGAAACGAGTCAAGGATATATTACTTGCGCTTATCTGTGATTCCCAGTGAGCCCAAATGAAATCGGTTTTAGATGTATCGTTCAAAGGCAGTCGAGTTCCTTTATATTTATTCAAAGGACTCAAAGGGATTCAGGCAGATAAAAGCTGGAATTATACTAATGAAGTCCCATTCATGGGATTAGAAAAAACAGGAAGAGGAATGTTTGGATAGTAGTTTTCAGGCAGACGAACAAGGTGTTAGTTTATTGCTGCTCGTCTTTTAAGTGGATATTGGTAAATTGATAGTAAATGCATTGAACTACATCAAGTAGAATTTGAGCGGCTTTTCGGGGTTAAATTAGGAACTCAGGGAAAGATGTTTCATCTTTCAGCTTTAGGGTTAGAAAATTGTAAAACAGAGAAATACACCTGAAATATCACAAAAAGATCCTTCAGGAAATCGTCAGGAAATCGCCGAGAGATTAAAAGGAAGCCGGGTACGGCAGAAATGAGTATACGCAACGGCTTGGACAATTAAAGGGAATATAGTAATTTATAATAACAGACAGTACAAGACAAAAAAGGTCTAAATATGGTCTGAGAAAGTGGAGAATAATTCCTTCAGGACTCCTGAAGGATTCCTGAAGGATTCGGAAAAGGAATGTTCATGTTTTAAGGCTGTATATCAGATAGTTAAATCGAAACTGAAGGAATGAAGGATGTTTTGCAAAAGAGGTGTTGGAAGGGAATAAGGAGGCAATTTGGTAACCAGAAGTTAAAAAATGAGGATGAAAGTCGAGACACTATCCGGTTACGAGAAGAGAAAGAAGAGAAAGAAAAAGGAAGGAAAAACAAGAAAAAGCAGGAAGGGTAAAAGCTATAATTAGGTAAATAAATAAGACAGTATTTTACAAAATAAAAGCTGCAAAAGGATAGCATCAGACAAAAAAAACTTCAGCATCTTACCAACCAAACATAAGCTTCTCTTGGAAAAAACATAAGCTTCTTTTTTAAAAAGATCAGCAACAAATTTTATTTCATGCCCAGTAAATAAAAAAACACAAAGTGCATTATAAGCCTAATTATTAGTTTCGTCGCCTAAATTCAGCACAAACTACCGCCGTAGCAATGGCAACATTTAGTGATTCACTCGTTTCCCGGTTACGAGGGAAAGACGGAATATAAAGGCGATGGGTAATTTTAGCTGCGACCGAAGGGCTTATGCCATTCCCCTCATTACCCATAAGCAAAAGTCCATTCTTAGAAAGTGTTGTAGTATACATATCTTCGCCATCAAGAAAAGTTCCATATACAGGGGTATCAGAGGGTAACTGCTGAAGTAATTCATCCAAAGAGAGTGAGTGCACCTGTACACGAGCCAAAGCTCCCATAGTAGCTTGCACCACCTTAGGGTTGTACACATCCGCACACCCTAAAGAGCAAAAAATATGTTCAATGCCAAACCAATCGGCTAAACGAATTATGGTTCCTAAATTTCCAGGGTCCTGTACCTCATCTAAAGCTAGACAAAGCCCCTGCTCAATAGCATGAACGTAAATAGGCAAGGAAGCTTCTGTACTCGGGATAGCAGGGATACGAAAAAGCGCTATCACCTCCTGTGGATGCATCAAGAAACTCGTTTTTTGAAGCTCATCCAAAGTGCATACTTCTTTTTCCTCTATCAATGAAGAAGAACGAAGTGCCTCATTCTGAGCCCACCATTCTTCTGTCGCGGCTAAGTAAACGCAAGGAAAAACGCCCAACAAATCACCCACTAATTTGGGACCTTCGCCTACAAAAAGGCCTTCTTCACAACGCTTCTTTCGCAATTCGAGAGAGCGAATAAGCTTCATTTTTCGTTTACTAATCATAACCAGAACGGAGATTCGATATATTTTTCTGCAAAACTAGCAAAAATAATTGAATAAGCGCTATCTTTGTAAGCGAAAAATCAGCTGAATGAAACGAAACGCCCCCAATACCACTCAAAAAAGGCTCCTTAAGGGGCTTCTCTTTTCCCTTTTTCTGGGAATTATGTCTGCCTGCTCATCGACCAAATATGTGCCAGACGGACAATATCTACTTGATCAAATTCGCATTACTTCTACTGATAAAAATATAAAAACGACTTCCTTATGGGGATATGTTCGTCAATCACCCAATGCACGTTGGTTCAGTTCGGTTAAAGTGCCCCTTCATATTTATAGTCTTTCAGGCCGCGACAGCTTAAGATGGCACAACCGTATCCTGCGACGTATCGGGCAAGCACCTGTAATTTATGATTCGATTAATGCGCGTATCTCAGAAGAAGAAATGAAAAAAGCACTCATCAACTGGGGCTATATACAAACACAAATCAAGAAAGAAGAGCTTAAAAAGCGCAAAAAAATTAAACTACGCTATACGATTGAACCAGGAAGGCCCTATATTATAAATGAAATTAGCTATGACGTTCCCGATTCAGCCATTGCAGGAATCGTATTCCACAAAGATGCACATTCCAAATCGCTACTCCACCAAGGTATGCTTTTAAATATTGAGACACTCGATCAGGAACGCGCTCGTATCGTAACCCTGCTTAGGAACCAAGGTTACTACAAGTTTAATAAAGAGTATATTTCTTATACCATAGATACTATTCCAGGAGCCTATTCGGCTACAATGAAAATGCAAATCAGTCCATTTTCGGATCCTATCACGCACCATCCACACACCGCTTACCACATCGGCGAAGTAAGAGTGATCACGGATTTCGATCTGTTGCAATCGACTGACTCTATTCCATTTTTGTACACCGATTCGATAAACTATCAAGGAATTCAGATTCTTAGCAAAGGGAAAAGCTTTCTACGCCCTAAAATACTACGACGCAGCATGGCAATATTGCCCGATAGCCTATACAGTGAACAAAACACACAAGCAACTTACGCAAACTTAGGTAGACTGTCTGCTCTGAAATATACGAACTTTCATTTTACGGAACAAGCCGATAGCAGTACACTCGACTGTACTTTATTACTAGCCAAAGGCAAACCGAAAACGATCTCGTTCCAGTTAGAAGGAACAAATTCGGCGGGTGATTTTGGTGCAGCTGCCTCTATCAGCGGAACGCATCGCAACCTTTTTCACGGTTCTGAGAGCCTTTCTCTAAAGCTACGTGGTGCTTATGAGGCCATCTCCGGACTTACAAATGCAATTACTAATAGTTACACAGAATATGGCATTGACGGTACACTGCTGTTTCCACGTTTCATTTTCCCTTTTCTAACAAGCGACTATCGCTACAAAACAAGAGCGAGTACAGAACTTGCTCTCAGTTATAGTTACCAAGAACGTCCTGAATTTGCCCGCAAAATATTTGAAAGCAGATGGAGTTATAAATGGAATCGCCAAGATCAACATTCTCAATATCGTATTGATGCGATCGACCTTAGTTACATTAAAATGCCTTGGTTATCGGACGATTATCGGAACAATTACCTTGAGAATTCAATCCTTAAATACAACTATCAAGATCAATTGATAATGCACTCCGGATATGGTTTTGTATATAACTCAGCCTCTACTAACGAAGTGCTTAACAATACAACGAAGGAGAATAGTTATACTATCCGAATGAATTTCGAGTCGGCCGGTAATTTGCTATGGGCTGCTTCAAAGCTGTTAAATTTCAACAAGAACAGCGATGGACGTTACAGTGCCTTCGGCCTAGAATACGAACAATACCTAAAGGCTGACTTTGATTTAGCAAAACGCATCCGCATGGATTCACGCAATGTGCTTGCACTTCACTTCGCTTTAGGTATAGGTTATCCTTATGGCAATTCGGACATGCTCCCTTTTTCTAAACGTTATTTTGCCGGAGGTGCAAACAGTGTGCGCGGTTGGTCGGTACGCGGATTAGGTCCGGGCCATTATGCAGGAGGAAGTTCTATCGACTTCATGAACCGCTCCGGCGACATCAAGCTCGACCTCAGCTCGGAACTTCGCACTAAGCTTTTCTGGGTTCTCCAAGGTGCCTTCTTCATAGATGCCGGTAATATCTGGACTATTAAGGAGTACGAATCGCAACCCGGAGGTGCCTTTAAGTGGAATAAGTTCTATGAAGAAATTGCAATGGCATACGGCATGGGAATTCGAATGGATTTCGAGTACTTTGTACTTCGTTTTGATGGAGGCATGAAAGCTATTAATCCAGCTTACATAGGGAGCAAATATCAATTCCCAATTATCCGGCCCGATTTAGGTAGAGACTTCACATTCCATTTTGCAATCGGCTATCCTTTCTAATATTGCCAATAGAACAAGATTGACAGTAAATGAGTATTAGCCGAAAGAACAAAAAGGCTGTAGCTCAAAAACAGCATATAAAAAATGCCGTCTCAAAGAAAATGAGACGGCATTTTTTATATAAGTAATTACTTATTGCATTGCATAAGTCTGTTCCATGGCTGCAGAATGAGCTGCTGTAACGCCTTGTGCATCAAGAGTTACATTCATCACACGATCGCCCAAATAAAGAGCAGCAGTACCATTTTCATTCATCTTCAAAAGTTTGTGACTCTTACCGTTTGATTCCAGATTCCAACTTTTATCTTTTTGGTTGAACTTCAAATCAATAGATTTGCCATCCTGCGAGATATGATAACCATCTTTTTCTGTTTTGATGCAATATTCTTTGCCATCAGAACCTTTTACAGTTTTCACAGAACCTACTTTAGCCATCGGATTGCTACCTGTCCAGAACTCTATTGAATTAAAAACAACAATATCACCAAGTAAAGATATCTGATATACAGGAATTACCCACATGGCAAGACAGATTAATTCATTAACGAATTTATTATCAGAAGCTCCTTTATTCCAGCTACTCAATTTGTTAAACAAAGCGTGTGATCCAATGCAAGAGCTACCCATCACACATAAAGCTAATAATGCAGACACAGCTACAATTTTTCCTTTTTTCATTTTTTTTTCTTTTAGATTAAACTTAAAATAAAACATTCTGTTGCAAAGATAATTTTTTTACACTTAAAAACCAAAATAAAATGCATATTTATTTGCATTATTATTTATTTTAGAAACCCCTATTAAAGTTTACCGCGCTCATCAAGGTAGGAATCTTTAAAGCCTAGAAAATACAATACTCCATCAAGGCCAATCGTATTAATACTTTGTCGGGCATTTGCCTGTACTTTAGGCTTTGCATGATAAGCAATTCCAAGACCCGCAATACTAAGCATCGGTAAATCATTTGCGCCATCACCGACAGCTATCGTTTGAGCAATATCAACTCTTTCTACTTGAGCTATCAAACGCAATAATTCTGCTTTCCGATTTCCATCTACCACGTCTCCAATATAGCGGCCTGTAAGTAAACCATTTTCTATTTCAAGTTCATTTGCATACACATAATCAATGCCATATTTTTCTTGCAAATAACGTCCGAAATAAGTAAATCCACCAGAAAGAATTGCGATTTTATAGCCACACTTCTTAAGTACATACATCAAACGATCAACACCCTCTGTTATGGGTAAGTTCTGAGCAATTTCTTGCATCACACTCACATCAAGGCCTTTTAACAAGGCCACGCGCGCTGTAAAGCTCTCGATAAAGTCAATTTCACCACGCATTGCACGTTCCGTTATTGCCTTTACCTGTTCACCCACCCCAGCCCGTATAGCCAATTCATCAATCACCTCGGTTTCAATAAGAGTTGAATCCATATCAAAACAAATCAGACGGCGCATACGACGATGCATATTATCTATCTGCATAGAAAAATCCATCCCTAACTCTGAACCTAACTGCATCAATGCAGCACTCATCGCTTCACGATCGAGTGGCGTACCACGAAGAGAAAGCTCAATACAAGAACGTACTTTAGATCGCTCTTGACTTAGTGGTATACGTCCAGTCAAACGACGAATTCCATCAATGTTTAAGTGCTGTTCGGCCACAATTCTAGATACAGCTGCAATTTCAGGAGCTGTAATACTTCGCCCAAGCAAGGTTAAAATATACCTATTTTTGCCCTGCATACTCACCCATTCATTGTATCCATCAATTGTAATAGGAGTGAAATTTATTTGCACATTCAACGTAGATGCTTTAAAAAGCAGTTCTTTCATTATGAAACCCGAATCAGCCTCCTTCGACTTGAAAAGGATTCCCAAAGAAAGTGTATTATGAATGTCGGCCTGACCTATATCAAGAATATCTACTTTATATTTAGCCAAAACGGAGGTAATGCCGGCTGTCAATCCGGGACGATCTTCACCAGTTATACGGATAAGAATTAGTTCTTGATCTTTCATTTTTAAAGTTTATCTCGGTGCCTTAAAGAAATAGAGGTATAAGGCTATGAATGAAAACAAAATATTAGGAAGCCACACAGCTAGCATCGGAGGAATGTTTCCACTCACTGAAAAAGTAGAAGAAACACCTTGAAAAAGAATATAAGTAAAGCTCAATGCCAATCCGATACCCAACTGAAGCCCCATTCCACCTTTCACCTTACGTGAGCTTAGTGATAAACCTATTAAGGTAAGTATATAAGCAGCAAATGAAACGGCAATACGGCGATAATATTCAATTTCGAAAACTTTCAAATTTCCTACTCCTCGCGTTCTTTGTTTATCGATATAATGAGCCAATTTTTTGCTGCTCATTGTTTCCTGCTGCCCTTTTATTATAAGAAAATCTTCAGGAGTCATATCAATAATCGAATCAATTTCGGAGCCTCGAGTTACCTTTTCTCGCAAGCCGTCCATATCTCGCAACGTATAATTGCGTAGAATCCACTTACCAGGTGTCACACTGTCATATTGAATGCTAGTGGCAGTAAGATGTGACACGAGTTCTTTTCCATCGAACTTATCTAGAGAAAAGTTATATCCCGTTTGTGCATAGCTTTCATAGCGTTCTATATAAGCGATGACGCCCGTATCGACTTCCAACTGCAAATTCATTGCATATTCTGTACGATTCTTCTTCACATATTTATCTTGGAAATCAAGACGTATACGGTTGCCTTGAGGAATAATAAAAGCACCTAATCCATAAGTTAGAGCCGCAATCAAAGTTGCACTTACAAAATAAGGAATAATCATACGGTTGAAACTCATTCCGCACGATTGCATCGCTATAATCTCGGAATTATCAGCTAACTTAGAGGTAAAGAAAATAACTGAGATAAAGACAAATAGAGGACTAAATAGGTTCGCAAAATAAGGGATGAAATTAAGATAGTACTCAAATATAATACTCTTTAACGGCGCATCGTGTTCCATAAAATTATCCATTTTATCATTTACATCGAACACCACCACAATCGTTAAAATCAAAAAGATCGAGAAAATGTATGTACCTATAAACTTACCGATGATATACCAGTCTAGTTTTTTCAGTGGAAGATGAAACCACCCCTTCAGATTGATTCTTAATTTCTTCATTACTGCAATCGTATCATTAAAGTCTTCTCGATAATTTGTCTACCATGCTCTTTTTCCAAGGTGTAAAATCGCCTGCTAGGATATGATTTCGAGCTTCGCCTACCAACCAAAGATAAAAAGCGAGATTATGCACTGAAGCAATTTGCATGGCAAGCAACTCCTTCGCATGAAACAAATGGCGCAAATAAGCACGCGAATAAAGCGTATCTACATAGGAAACTCCATCCGCTTCAATTGGTTCAAAGTCGAACTCCCATTTTTTATTGCGCATGTTCATCGTTCCCTCTTTTGTGAAGAGCATACCATTACGGCCATTGCGAGTAGGCATTACACAATCGAACATATCCACTCCCCGTTCAATCGCTTCTAAGATATTTACAGGAGTACCCACTCCCATTAAATAACGCGGTTTATCTTTCGGAAGAATCTCGTTAACGACTTCAATCATCTCATACATTTTCTCAGTAGGCTCACCCACAGCCAGCCCGCCAATCGCATTTCCATCCGCATCTTTATCCGCTGCATATTTTGCCGCCTCTCGGCGTAATTCAGGGTATACACAACCTTGTACTATAGGGAAAAGCGACTGAGAATAGCCATATTTAGGTTCAGTAGAATTGAAACGGGTAAAACAGCGATCCAGCCAACGTTGTGTTAGTTCGAGCGACTTCTTTGCATATGCATAATCCGAAGTCCCGGGAGGGCATTCATCAAAAGCCATCACGATGTCAGCACCAATAGAACGTTCAATATCCATCACTCCCTCAGGAGTAAAGAAATGTTTACTTCCATCAAGATGTGACCGAAATTCAACTCCTTCCTCACGCATTTTACGAATCGCTGCCAAGGAAAAAACTTGGAAACCACCAGAATCAGTTAACATCGGTCGATCGAAAGAATTAAATTTATGCAATCCGCCTGCAGCTTCAAGCACAGCAGTTCCAGGACGTAAATAAAGATGATAAGTATTACCTAAAATTATTTGCGCTTTAATATCCTCCTTCAATTCAGGAATTTGCACCCCTTTTACACTACCCAATGTACCTACCGGCATAAAAATAGGAGTAAGTATATCTCCATGCGCTGTATTTAATATGCCAGCTCGCGCACTACTTGAAGAATCGGTTTGAAGGAGCTGATAATTCATTTATCAGCCCCTTCCTTTATGCTAAAGTCAATTGCCCCGTCAACTTTTTCATCAGTCAGAGCAAATAAAATAACGTCCTTAATATCCGCTACATAGTGAAATGATACTCCTTTTAAATACATCTCTTGAATATCATCAATATCTTTTCGGTTATCCTCACACAAAACAATATCGGTAATTCCAGCACGCTTTGCAGCCAATATTTTTTCTTTAATACCTCCAACAGGAAGTACTTTTCCACGAAGAGTGATCTCGCCTGTCATTGCTAAGTTCTTCTTCACCTTACGCTGTTTTAACGCAGAGACTAACGAAGTAACCATCGTAACACCGGCAGAAGGTCCGTCTTTAGGTATTGCACCTTCCGGTACATGAACGTGTATATTCCAATTTTCAAAAATAGCCGAATCTATACCCAATTGATCAGCGTGCGCTTTGATATACTCAAGTGCTAACACTGCCGACTCCTTCATCACGTCACCAAGATTGCCGGTTAAAGTAAGTTTTCCGCCTTTTCCTTTGCTAAGACTCGTTTCAACAAATAAAATTTCGCCACCAACGGCAGTCCAAGCAAGACCTGTAACCACGCCGGCATAACTGTTTCCCTGATACTTATCGCGCGAATATTCAGGATATCCCAGATATTTATCTAAATCGGCAGGTTTCACAGTAGAGAGAACCGGATTCTCATCACGTGCAAACTCGTATGCCATTTTACGCAATACCTTTGCTATTTTCTTTTCCAAGGTACGTACTCCACTTTCACGTGTATACGATTCAATAATCTTCTCCAAAGCTTGTTTCGAGAATTTGATATCCCTTTTCTGAAAGCCATTGGCTTCAAGCTCTTTCGGAACAAGAAATTTCTTTGCGATTTCTATTTTCTCTTCTACAATATAACCACTTACTTCAATTAATTCCATACGATCAAGTAAAGGACGAGGTATATTGCCTAAGTCGTTTGCTGTAGCAATAAACATAACCCTCGAGAGATCATAATCGACATCTAGATAGTTATCATGGAAAGATTTATTTTGTTCAGGATCGAGTACTTCCAAAAGAGCCGATGAAGGATCTCCTTGATTATTACGATCTATTTTGTCTATTTCATCGAGAATAAATACAGGATTTGAAGTACCTGCTTTCTGAATACCTTTAATTACACGTCCGGGCATTGCTCCTACATATGTACGACGATGCCCACGTATTTCAGCCTCATCGTGTACACCTCCTAAAGACATCCGCACATACTCTCTTCCAAGCGAAGAAGCAATACTACGCCCCAAAGACGTTTTACCAACTCCGGGAGGGCCATACAAACAAATAATAGGCGATTTCATTTCTCCATGCTTCAACTTTAGCACTGCTAAATGTTCCAGAATACGCTCCTTCACTTTTTCCAAACCATAGTGATCATGGTTAAGCACTTTCTCTGCATTATGGAGATCATAATTATCTTGCGAGCAATCGTTCCAAGGCAAGGCTAGAAAAGTTTGCAAATAGCTCAGCTGAGTGCTATAGTCCATTGCACCCGGATTTATACGTTCTAGTTTAGTTACCTCTGCTAAAAACAAGGTATTAATTTCTTCCGGCCAATTTTTACAATCGGCCTTCACACGAAGTTCTTCTATATCTTGATCAGAGCCTGTACCTAATTCATCCTGTATTGCTTTTATCTGTTGATGCAAGAAATATTCGCGCTGCTGCTGATCCATATCCTCACGAGCTTTCATTTGAATATCGGCTTTCAATTCAGCCAACTGAACCTCACGCGCTAGCAACTCAAGCAAAGCTCGTGCACGTTTATCAATAGCATCGCATTCTAATAATTTTATTTTTTCATCTTTCTTAAAAGGAAGATTGGTTCCAATAAAATTAATAAGCATCTCCGCTTGACGGATATTTTTGATCGAGAAAGCAGATTCAGGCTGACTAAGTTCTGCCGTACGAATATAACGAACTGCGTAATCTTTACAAGCTTCAACAAGAGCTTCAAATTCCTTTGCATCAGCAGCTTTTTCTTCTTTTTCTTGTGTAACCTCTCCTTTTAAATAAGGGCGTTGGGAAGTTATATTCACTAAACGAATGCGTTCCAGAGATTGCAAAATAACAGTTGTCGTTTGGTCAGGCATTTCAAGTACACGCAATACTTTAGCCAGCACTCCAATTGAATGCAAATCGCTGAATTCAGGAGCCTCTATTTCAACGGCCTTCTGGCAAACCACAGCAATGAATGAGCCTTTTTTATAAGACTCCTTCACTAATTTCAAAGAACTCTTACGCCCAACCGCTACAGGCATTACCACATCAGGAAACATCACCATATTGCGCATTGGCAAAACGGGGATCTCTCCATCCACTTTTTCCGAGAAAGGACGAACGTCAGCAGCTGCATCAATGTCGGCAATCACAGAAAAACGACCGTCTTCTAACCCCTCTGTCTCATCAAAATACTTTTTTATCATCAGTTCTTTTTGTCTGTTTTTAGTAAAATCGCTGCAAAGGTACACTTTTTTTGTTATTTTCCACCTAATCGTAAAGTGAAAGTAATTGAAAAAGCCTAAATTTGCAACCGTAAATTTATATTCAGTATGCTCTTCAGTTGTTACGTACAAATGAAAAGCCACATTTTCACTTAATTACCATTACAAAAGACATGCCAAAAGATTCTTTTTCCTTCCGAAAATTCACAATTTCACAAACACAGAGTGCTATGAAAGTGGGAACAGACAGTGTAATATTAGCAGCATGGATAAACGTCCCACATCCGCATTTCATTTTAGACATTGGAACTGGCACAGGAATACTATCTCTTTTAATGGCAGAGCGCTATATTAAAGCCCAGATTACCGCACTAGAGATTAGCCCCGAAGCTATCAAAGATGCACAAAAGAATGTAAAAAGTTCTCCCTGGTTTGATAGGATACAAATTATGGAAGGTGATTTTCGCGAGTTTAAAAGCGAGCTAAAATTCGACCTTATCTTATGCAACCCTCCTTATTTCGAAAATTCGCTTCATTCTCCTTCAATTCTACGAAACAAAGCACGTCATTCCGACTCTCTCCCCTTTCCTATCCTAATAAAGGGAGTTCAAAAAAATCTTTCTGAGAAAGGGATCTTTGCGATCATTCTTCCTGCTGAGAATGCAGAATTAATACGCCATCTTGCCTTTGAAGAGAGACTTTACACCTACCGGCAAACACTTATTTGTAGCAAAGCGCATACGCCACCAAAACGAATTATGCTTGAATTTACAAAACAGCTACAGTTGTGTCACACTGATACACTCTCAATTCGTACCAGCGATGGAATATATACTCCCGAATATCGAAATCTAGTAGAAAAATACTATCAAAAAATGTAAGTTTACTTATTTCGCGCCCAAAGATTTCTAAGAAATTCCAAATTCGTATTGATAATCTGGCGATTAAAACCAGCCACATCTTCAAGAATGCCCGTTGCACGGTCCATTGAATTATAATAAGCTTTCCGAGGACCTAAAACACGTATTCCTCGATGCACCACATATATGTCAATATCCGAGCCTAATTCAATAGGATCTCCATCAAAATGAGCAACCCCTCCCGCTTCACGGCGAATCACCAAATGTTCACACCGGAATGTCTTTATACGGCTATTCTGATTTATCATTTTATTGAACAACTGAAACACCAGTGAGGGTATATCAAGCATTGTAAACGGCTCTAAAATAGTGATGTCTAAGAGTCCATCTTGCATCGAAGCCAGAGGCGTCATAGAAGCATTGTTTCCATACTGGGAAGCATTTCCACAAGTAATCAAGAATGCTTTATAAGATTTTTTGCCACCATCAATCTCCAACTCATAAGTTGACGGTTTATATTTCAGAAACTCAAGAAGTGTTTTTTCAATATAAGTCCATAGCCCGCGTCTTCCTCCATGCGCAAATTGAAAACTCACTAAAGCATCAAAACCTACGCCACAAGAGCAGAAAAAAGGAGCATCATTCATCACTCCATAATCAATGCTTTTCACAAGTCCGCCATTAATTGTCTCAATGGCTTTCTTCATATCAAGCGGTATGTGAAGATGTCTTGCCAAGCCATTTCCTGATCCACAAGGAATAATTCCCATTGCAGTATGTGAATTAATCAGCCCACGTCCAACCTCATTCACCGTTCCATCGCCACCAACAGCAACAACCACTGAAAGTTGATTACTCACTGCTTCGCGAGCAAGTACTTCAGCATGACCTTGATATAATGTGGGAGTTATTTCCCAATCATAACGTTCCGAATCTACAAAACGTGGAATAAGTTCTGTTATTCCTTTTTTATTTTGAGTCCCCGAAATGGGATTCACGACAAACCGTATCTTTCGCTTTTTTATATTCATTAGCCTCAAATTTGTAATTACAGAGCGGTAATGAACTGCATTTCAAACGTACAAATATAAGGATTTCTAGATTAAAACAAGAAAAAAGGAACTCTTTTTTAAGAAAAAGTTGCATTTTTAGTAAAAAACCTGGTGCTCATCCACGCAAAATTACTATCTTTGCAGCCTAAAATAAATTTAAGTAGATAAAACCTTATCATGGGATTATTACAAAACAAACTAGAAAAATATGATCTTCCACAGCGCATAAAGGCGCAAGGAGTGTATCCTTATTTTCGCTCCATAGAGAGCGGGCAAAGCACAGAAGTTACAATGAGCGGCAAGAAGGTACTGATGTTCGGCTCGAATTCATACCTTGGTTTAACAAACGATCCTCGTGTTATTGAAGCAGCAGTAGAAGCTACTCGTAAATACGGTACAGGATGTGCTGGCTCACGTTTCTTGAATGGCACCCTTGACTTACATCTCGAGCTAGAGAAAGAACTAGCTGAATTTGTAGGGAAAGAAGATGCTATAATTTACTCAACCGGCTTCCAAGTAAATCTTGGTGTAGTTTCATGCCTTACTGGCCGTGAAGATTACATTCTATGTGATGAACTTGACCATGCCTCAATTGTAGAAGGTCGCCGACTTTCATTTTCTACACAACTTAAATATAAGCACAACGACATGGAGTCTCTCGAAAAGGAGCTTCAAAAATGTCGGCCTGAAGCTATTAAGTTGATTGTGGTAGACGGAGTTTTTAGTATGGAAGGAGACATTGCTAATTTACCTGAGATTGTACGTCTTTCAAAGAAATACAATGCAAATATCATGGTAGACGAAGCTCATGGCTTGGGTGTACTTGGCGATCACGGACGCGGCACTTGTAACCACTTCGGGGTGACAAATGACGTAGACCTGATTATGGGTACGTTTAGCAAATCATTAGCTGCAATTGGAGGCTTCATCGCTTCCGACGAAAGCGTGATTAACTTCTTACGTCACAATTCGCGTTCTTACATCTTCTCTGCAAGTAACACTCCTTCAGCAACCGCTGCAGCACGTGCCGCTTTGCACATTATGAAGACAGAGCCCGAACGTATTGCTCATCTTTGGGAAATTACAAACTATGCATTGAAGAACTTCCGCGACCTAGGTTTCGAGATTGGACACACAGCCACTCCTATCATTCCACTTTATGTGCGTGATATGGACAAGACGTTCCTTGTAACCAAGATGTTGTTCGAAGACGGTGTATTTGTAAACCCCGTAATTCCTCCTGCATGTTCACCTTCCGACACTTTGATTCGCTTCTCATTAATGGCTACTCATTCTAAAGAACAGATTGATATTGCCACCGAAAAGCTAGTAAAAGCGTTCCGTTCACTAGATATTATAAAATAAATCAAAAAAAGATACGGCTTTTCTTGCACAATTAAAAAGAAAGCCGTATCTTTGCATCGCTTTTCAGAAGAAGAGTATTCGGGGTGTAGCGCAGTCCGGTTAGCGCACCTGCTTTGGGAGCAGGGGGTCGTGGGTTCGAATCCCGCTACCCCGACAAAAAATAAGAGCAGTTACAAATATTGTAACTGCTCTTATTGCATTTTCTACTCTACCCACATTTCTACAAAATGTTTCTTACCATCATCTTCTAAAGGCAGTACTGTCTTGGAGAGAAGTCCTTTCCCATCGAGAATAAGACGTGCTGAAGATTTGTCGACAAGACGATTGAAAGTGATATGATACACACTCTGCCCAAAACGATAATGAACTTTATACCTATTCCAACCTTGCGGAAGAAGTGGATGCAAGTTCAGATTACTTCCAGAACGTTGTATACCTAAAAGAGTTTCAACCAAAAGAAGATACGTCCACGACGAAGAACCCGTATACCAAGTCCAACCACCACGCCCTATATGAGGTGCACAAGCATATACATCGGCCGCCATCACATAAGGTTCAACCTTGTATATAGAGACTTGCTTGGCCGTCTTACTATGCTGTACAGGATTCAATAAACCAAAAAGCTCCCAAGAGCGATCGGTCTCCCCCATTAAAGCAAAAGCCATAGCAACCCAAACCGCGCCATGCGTATATTGCCCCCCATTTTCACGTACACCGGGAACATAACCTTTTATATAACCCGGATTGAGATTCGATTTATTAAAGGGTGGTGCAAACAGTTGAATTAGTTTCTCATTATGGTGCACCAATTGTTTATTTACTTGCTCCATAGCAGATATAGATCGCTGCTGGTTACCAGCTCCGCTGATTACAGACCAACTTTGTGGCAAAGAATCAATACGACATTCTTCATTACTTTTCGATCCAAGCGGTTCACCGTTGTCAAAATAAGCACGACGATACCACTCGCCATCCCAGGCAGACAGCTCAATATTCTTTTGTATCTCAGCTGCCTGTGCAAGGCAACTGTTTGCAAAATCTTCATCCTTATGGAGAATCGCTAGCTTAGAAAATTTAGTCAAGACATCATACAAAAAGAAAGCTAACCAGACACTCTCTCCACATCCACCACTTCCAACTAGATTCATACCATCATTCCAGTCACCGTATCCCATAAGAGGTAGCCCATGAGTACCAAATTTAAGTCCATTGCGAATACTTCTTACACAATGTTCGTAGAGTGTAGCAGACTCATCAGAACGACCAGGCATATCGTAGAGAGACTCTTCATCTGAATGTAGCATTCGGCCCTCAAGAAAGGGAACGATCTCGTCAAGAATACCAGTATCGGCCACACACGACACATATCGACAAGTCACATAAGGTAACCAAAGATAATCATCAGAAGAATGTGTTCGTACCCCACGTCCCATAGGAGGATGCCACCAATGCTGCACATCGCCTTCATGGAACTGCCGCGATGCCGCACGAAGTATCTGTTTGCGGATAATCGCCGGCTCAGCATGCACTAACGACATCACATCCTGCAACTGATCACGGAATCCATAAGCACCACCCGATTGATAGAAGCCTGAGCGAGCCCAGACTCTACTACTAAGAGTTTGATACAACAACCAACCATTAGCCATAACATTAACAGAAGGATCGGGAGTATCCACATTTACAGTTCCAAGGGTATGATTCCAATAAGTCCAGACATTCTCGAGTGCCTCACGTATAGCGCCAGGCTTTTGAAAACGCAACACCAATTGAAGCATCTCTTCTTTGTTATGAGCAAAGCCTAGTCGGAAGCGAGTTTCTCGATCCTGTCCATCAGCTAGATCAAAGGTAACCTGTACCGCTCCACAAGGATCAAACCCTGCACCGACCTTTCCGGAAAGACGAGTACGTTTCATTGCTGCCGGCTGCGACAAGTTTCCGTTCTGACCAATAAATTCTTTGCGATCACCGGTTAAGGTACGCGCTTCACCCACGTCAACAAAAGCAATCTGCCCAGAGAAATCGGGATTGTAGAAATTACGAGCCATTAGAGCTCCCGTTTTTAAGTCTACCTCCGTTTGAATATGCAACAAACTCTTTCTCCGAAGTTCCGCAAGTACCCACTCATAATATCCTGTAACAGATAATCTACGAGGACGTCCTGATCTATTATGTAATTTCAACACTGCAAATTTGATCGGTGCATCCATTGCCACATAAATCCATAATTCAGAATCAATGCCAAATTCACTGTGTTCAAATACAGTGTAACCAAATCCATGACGAATTACATAAGGCGCTGCCCCTCGCGATGGCAATGGAGTAGGAGACCAAAATTGTCCGGTCTGTTCATCACGAATGTAAAAAGCTTCGCCTGAAGAATCCTCCACTAAATCGTTATTCCAAGGTGTGAGACGGAATTCATGCGAATTCTCCGCCCAAGTATACGCTCCTCCACTTTCAGAAATCACGGTTCCAAAGTGTTCATTAGCTAATACATTGCACCAAGGAGCAGGTGTTGTTTGTCCAGGCTGAAGAGTAATTACATATTCGTGTCCATCGCGTGTAAAACCACCAAGGCCATTTTCAAAAATCAAATCTCGTTTCAAAAGCGGATTCAGCATCTCAGGGAATGCAGTTCGCGAAGGCATTAATGCAGGGACTTGCAGCTCATGGATTTTCAGTACCTCAAGTTGATCAATCAGTGTTCCTTCTTCTTCACTGAGAATAATACGTGCAGCCGCTTGCAATAGCAACACATCCTCAGTGGGGACTTGTTCAATTCTGCGAATGAAAATGCCTCCTGGTTTTTCAAGTAGAGGTGCTTCAACTCCTGATGATATCAAATTTATGATTTCATCGTGCATCTGTTTTCGATACACAGAAACATCTCCATTTAAAATAATCAGCTCTACGATAAGCCCCTTCATACGCCAATAAGCATGTGCCAAGACAATTTGCCTTACCAGATCAAGCCCTTTCATAGAATCAACACGCAACAAAACCAAGGGGACATCCCCTGAAATACTATATCCCCAAAGACCATTCTGTCCACGCCTATTGCTCTTCAATAATGCTGAAGCAGCACGAAGTGATGGATTAGAATATATTAAAGAATTAGCAAGTCTGCTGTAACGTTGAGCCTCCGTTTCAGTAACATTAAGTTGATGCATTACCACCTGACTATGCGTCCATGCCAACTCAAA
>Ga0302170_10000367_pt1 | contig 18102 bp, 11 predicted proteins | sample I_Fen_N2_1_FD_193492 | JGI IMG/M metagenome (GOLD analysis project Ga0302170, IMG submission 193492) | Peat permafrost microbial communities from Stordalen Mire near Abisko, Sweden - I_Fen_N2_1 | ecosystem: Environmental > Terrestrial > Soil > Wetlands > Permafrost | place: Sweden: Abisko...
GGCATACATTGATTACAAGGTCTTTGAGCAACTTACAGACGATGGTGTGTTTTACGTAACAAAGATGAAGAAAAATCTGCTATACACTCAAATAGACGGCCATTTTCTAGTCAATGAGAATGCATTGATTGTATTGAGTGACCACATGATTGAATTGAAAAAGGACGATATAACGCATACCTCACGTAGAATAGAGTATTGGCAGGAAAAGAAAAAGCACTCAGCCGTGCTTCTGACCAACAATTTCGATTTGGAACCGAAAGAAATCATTGACATATATCTTCGCTGGTGGCAGATAGAGAGCCTGTTCAAACAATTGAAGCAGAACTTTCCGTTAAAGTATTTCTATGGAGAGAGCGTCAATGCCATTAAAACACAGATTTGGGTTACACTTATTTCTAATCTGCTATTGTCGGTTATAAAAAAACGAATTAAACGAGAATGGAGTTTCTCTAATCTAGTGACAATGGTAAGACAAACGCTAATGTATTATATTGACCTTCATCGTTTTTACGAAAATCCGGAAAAAGCATGGCTGGAAATCATTAATCAATCCAATTCTTCACCTCTGGAACCTTCTCTTTTTGAATAGGGGGCTTACTTTTTAAAAACAAAGGCCGAATTGTAGCTATATTGGCAATTCGGACCGATATTTTATGATTTTAAAGTTTTACAGGACAGCAATATAAAAGAATAAAGTCCCAGTTAAAAGGAAAGAGTTCGGTACAATACCGAACTCTTTCCTTTTAACTGGATAATGTTTAACCAGTCCAACTTTTTTGGGTCACTTCAGTTATGTACCGTTTTTATAGAATGAGACTCGCTAAAGAAGGCTCGTCTCGAGTAAACAACGGCTTAGTCCATATAAAATAGTTCAGGAAGAGGAATGCTCACAGGCGAATTATCCGGATTTACTTCCATGATATCGGCCATATAATCCCACCATTTCTGCACAATTGGATTGGTGCCAAGGTCTTGTGACCCGCCCTCTCCTTTTGTTTTCTGCACGGCAAAAAGAATATTGGTCTCTTTATCCCAAAAGATAGAATAATCATAAACCCCACTCTCTTGCAATAATTTTTTCAATTCAGGCCAAATTGCATTATGGCGACGTGCATATTCTTCCTCAAAGCCTGGCTTTAGGAACATTTTAAAGGCTTCTCTTTTCATGATTTTATTTTTAGTTTATCAGGTTATTATTCAGTAGGAAGGCCGAAAATAGGAACCAACGCATCGAGTTGTGCATCCGTCATACCTTCCGGTTCAAAGCCGGCTTGCTTTGCATAGAAGTAGATCTGAGCTGATTTAGAAAGTGTATCGATCATATCGAACGTTTCAATTACATCTTCGCCTACGGCCAAACAACCATGCTTTTCCCACATCACCACATCGTGTGTAGCCAATTGCGCAATAGTAGCATTGGCTAGCTCCATTGTACCCGGTACATTATAAGGTACAATACCTACGCCACAAGGTACGATAATACGCGTTTCGGGGATCATCGACCAAAGCATACGACCAAGTACGCCGGGCGCTAAGAATTGTTTGATATGCGTTAGTGCAATAAGATCTGTAGGATGCGTGTGACAAACCACCTTTGTGTTTTGTTTCTTCACTCCACGCATATAATTATGCATAGAAAGATGCGAAGGAAGTTCCGAAGTAGGAGCGACATCTTGATCAGCAATGATATCGTATGCATCCCCTGCGGCATTGATACGAATGATTGCACCGTTATCCATCGGAGAACTAGAGACGTAGCGCATGCGACGACCTGTACCCGTTACAAAGAAATAATTCGAAGCTAAAGCCGTAAACGTAGCAGGAAGTTGTACTGTACGAATAGCCAGTAATGTAGCAGCCTCAGCCGTCATATGCTCTGTGATATTCACCGAGATATTACCTCCATTACGTTCAGCCCAACCACGCTCCCATAAATAACCTGCCACCTCTGCAATATCTGCAATTTGATCTGTCAGAGGAGCATTATAAGTTAAGATAGATTCCATTTTTATATAATATAATTTATTTTTATTCGACAAATAACGTCATTAGTTCTGCACCATGGCTACCAAAAAGATAGAGAAGATAAGTACAAGTAAACCTACAACCAAAGTCGCAATCGTTTGTTTACTTACGCCAGCCCACTCTTTCAGAAGAATGCCCCAAACATTAGAGAACGTTACATTCAAAGCCATCAAGATGCTCCACGAGAAAGCTAACAAGATAGGAGCTTCAGAAAGGAAACTCTTACCCATCTCCAATCCAAAGAATTGAGAGTACCAAAGTACACCCGCCAATGCACAGAACAAGATGTTGTTTACAAAAACACTACCCGAAATGTTGAAATATTCTTTTCCTGTTTTGTTTTTAGCATTCTGATAAAAGCAAAAAATAGCATTCGTAACAAATCCACCACCTGTAATCAAGAAGATCGCAGGAAGACCCGCATACAAAGCATTTACACCTTGAGCCAAGGCAGCTTCCTTTATCGGTGCAGCAGCATCCAAGCCAAGAGCAAAACAAGCACTCATCAGTCCACAGAGTAAAGCCACAAGCAAACCTTTAGTAAGCGCGAAATCTTTCACCGCTACCTTGCGTTCCTCTTCGCTCATACCTTTTGCCCGCAAGCTACCCGCATAGCCGATGGTTGCAATTCCCGCCAAAGTAACACAAACACCTAACAAAAGCACTAGTCCGGTTCCTTCAAAAAGGCTCTCCCCTTTCAACATTACAGGAAAGATAGTACCGAAAGCAGCACAAGTGCCTAAAGCAATGCTCTGCCCAAGAGCAACACCTAAATAACGCATGCTAAGGCCAAAGGTTAAACCACCAACGCCCCACAATACACCATAAAGGATGGCCATCGGAGCGCCCCCTTCTGCCCATAATTGCAAAAGCGTGCTTCCTTCGGGAACAGCTAACAAAGCACCCAAGAAAGGGAATACCAACCAAGCAAAAATTCCTTGCACTAGCCAGAAACTTTCCCAGCTCCACTGTTTCACCTTTTTAATAGGCACATACGAAGAGCTGGCGCAAAAGCTACCAATGGCTATTATTAACAGACCAATCAGCGTATTCATCGCTTAGAGGTCACTTCACGTTCGTATTTCTGAATCTCGGTAATGTAATCTTCACCTACAGGCACTCCATTTTTCAAACAGAAGTAATCCCAAACAGCATTCCAAGGCAATGATTTGCATTCTTCAAGTAAAGCAAGACGTTCAAAATATTGTCCGTTAGCTTCATATTGACGAAGAGTAGTGATTGGTTCCAGCAAGGCTTGCAAGAAGCACTTCTGAGTGGCACGTGAACCGATAACATAGGCACCAATACGATTGATTGAAGCATCAAAATAGTCGAGTCCGATATTCACACGATCGAGTGCATTGCAACGTACAATTTCTTTTGCCAAATCGAGCGTATCGTCATTCATAATTGTTACATGATCAGAATCCCAACGAACTGGTCGGCTCACATGAAGCATGATCTCCGAAGTAAAGAGCAGTAATGAAGAAATTTTATCTGCAATACTTTCTGTAAGATGGAAGTGACCGGTATCGAGAGTAACAATTTTATTATTCTTTACTCCATAACCTAAATAGAAGTCGTACGAACCTACGGTATAGCTTTCGGCTCCAATGCCGAAGAGTTTAGCTTCAATACAGTCTTTCATGTTTTTATAAGGAGTGGCAAAGATCTCATCCAACGACTGTTTCAGAAGTTCGCGATAACGAAGGCGATTTACGGTTTGATCTTTGCTTCCATCATGAATCCAAAGATTCATCACACAAGGTGAACCTTGAAATTTGCCCATCTCCTCAGCAATTGCACGACAACGCTTGGTATGTTCAATCCAGAAATTACGAATTTCATCATTGGGGTTCGACAGACTTAGTTCTCCACTCTTGGGATGAGAAAATGAGGTTGAATTGAAATCAAGCTTCAAGCCATTCTCTTTGGCCCATTGCATCCAACTCATGAAATGCTTGGGCTCAATTTGATCGCGATCGACAAACTTACCTCCAAAGTCACCATAAATAGCATGTAGATTCAAACGATGAGATCCTGGAATATAGGATGCAGCTTTTAATATATCAGCACGTACTTCTTCAATATTGCGAGCTTTGCCGGGGTAGTTTCCGGTTGCTTGAATGCCACCCGACAATTGACCATCCGGATTTTCAAAGCCGGCTACATCGTCTGCTTGCCAGCAATGCAATGAAAGAGCGATCTTTTGAAGCTGCTCCATTACTTGGTCTGTCTCTACGCCTAAAGCTGCATATCGCTCTTTTGCTAAATCGTACGCTTTTTCAATTAATTCAGTTTTCATGAGTTTTTTCTATTTTTGATTAGTAATTAGTTTTAATTCGTTTGTTTAGAGATCTTCTCTATAAATAGTAAGGTACTTGGCATATGCTTTCTCCCAAAGTACGCTCTCTGCAGGGATAAATTCTTCAAATTGCATACTCGTACGAATGGTACTACGCATCTCTGCAATAGTACTTACCATACCAGCTGCTTTCGCTTGCAACATGACATTGCCGATTGCGGTAGCTTCTTTGGGGCCGGCGATCACTTTTACACCTAATGAGTTGGCGGTGAATTGATTTAATAGTGAATTCTGCGAGCCTCCACCTATTACGTGCATTGCCTCAATCGTAAAAGGAGCAAACTCCTGAAGCCGTTCGAAAACTTGGCGATAACGCAGTGCAAGACTATCGAAAATGCAACGTACAATCTGCCCTACTCTTTTGGGAACATCTTGTTTGGTTTCAACACAATAATTGCGAATAGCTTCTACCATTGAAGTCGGATTCGCAAAGCAAGATGCATCCGGATTAATTAATGAATCGAAAGGTCTTTCCCGCAATGCCATTTCAATTAGTTCACCGTAGCTATAGCTATGTTCGAGTTCCCATTCGCGGCGACAACTTTCAAGAAGCCACATACCACAAATATTTTTCAAGAAACGTACAGTTCCATCTACCCCTCCTTCATTTGTAAAGTTATAGGCAAAACTCTCTTGATTAATGACAGGCGCATTTAATTCAACTCCCATCAAAGACCAAGTGCCACTACTGAGATATGCAAAATGTTCACCTTCCGAAGCAGGGACTGCCGCTACTGCGGAAGCGGTATCATGGCCTGCTACTGCAACCACAGGAATTGAACCTAGGCCTGTTTGACGTTGAACGGCAGCTGTTAAATGACCAATACATTCGCCCGGATAAATTAAGGGAGCAAACTGATCGTCTCGCAATCCTAATACATCAAGTATTTCTTTTTCAAACTTTTTCGTTTTCGGGTTTAGCATTTGTGAAGTCGAAGCAATGGTATACTCTGTCACAGAAGTACCTGTAAGCATGAAGCTGAGTACATCGGGGATAAATAATATCTTATTTGCTTGTTCTAGCATTCCCGGATGATTTCTACGAATGGCATCTAACTGGAAAACAGAATTAAAGTTCATAATCTGTATTCCGGTCAGCTCATAGAGCTTCTCACAAGGCATACTTTTAGAAAAGAATATTTCGGGAGCATCTGCGGTATGCGAATCACGATACGAATAAGGTTGACGTAGTAATTCTCCATCTTCACAAACAAGTGCAAAGTCAACGCCCCACGTATCAATGCCGATACTCTCTATTTTTGTTCCTTCTTTGGCAACAATCTTAAGTGCTTTTATAATTTCATGATACAGCGCATAAATATCCCAGTAAAAATGGCCAGTTACCTCGATAATTGGATTCTCAAAGCGGGTTAATTCACGTAATTCAAGGCCGGCTTCGCTAAGCGTGCCTATAATAGTGCGCCCACTGCTAGCGCCCAGATCGACTGAGAAAAAAGATTTCTTTTCCATACGTACATTTTAAGGATTTATAGTTTTTGGTTTAGTATAGCCCCACAAAGGTACAAAGAAAATGGAGGGTTGCAAACTTACGAGTTGTTTTTCAATTTTATTAACGCCTTAACGTTCACAACATCATTTTTAAAGATTGCCCTGTATAGCTCTCTTTGCATTGAGTCACTTCTTGTGGTGTACCAGAACAAACCACATGGCCACCTTCGCTTCCGCCTTCCGGGCCAAGGTCTATTACATGATCGGCACGTTTTATAACTTCCAAGTTATGTTCGATAATCACCAATGTATGTCCACGCGCTATTAATGCATCAAAAACTTCGATCAATTTACGAATATCGTACATGTGCAATCCCGTAGTAGGTTCATCTAATACAAAAATTGTGGGTTCTATTTTCTCTAGAGAAAGGTAATAAGCTAATTTCACACGTTGACTTTCGCCTCCCGAAAGGGTTGAAGAAGACTGTCCTAATCGTATATATCCAAGACCTACATCTTGTAATGGCTTTAACTTCTGAATGATTTTAGGCTGTTTATGAACAGCAAAGAATTCAACTGCCCGATTTACAGTCATTTCTAGTATATCATGAATATTTACTCCTTGATATTGAACTTCTAATAAGTCACTCTTAAAACGTTTTCCATTACAGCTTTCGCAAACCAACTCTAAATCGGCCATAAATTGCATCGGCACACTTACCGTTCCTTCACCTTTACATTCTTCGCAACGTCCTCCTTCGGCATTAAACGAAAAGAAAGAAGGTGTAAAACCCATCTGCTTTGAGAGAGGCTGCTCAGCCATTAGCTTTCGTATTTCTTCATACGCTTTAAGATAGGTTACAGGGTTGCTACGTGAAGATTTACCGATTGGATTTTGATCTACTAATTCAATATGCTTTACCAACTTTACATCGCCTTCTAAAGCGACAAACTCACCCGGACGTTCAGTAGTCTCATCCAGTTCTCGTTTCAAAGCCCGATAAAACACATCGCGCACAAGGGATGATTTTCCAGAGCCACTAACTCCGGTAACTACGGTCATAACATTCAATGGGAAACGCACATCAATGCCCTTCAAGTTATTTTCGCGTGCTCCTTTTATCTCAATATAGTTATGCCAAGGGCGATAATACTGTGCAGGTTCTATTTTTTCTTTTCCACATAAGAAACGGACAGTATGCGAATTAGGTAAAGGATCTTTTCCAAAAGACTCTAAAGTAGGCACTGGCCCTGCATAGACTATTTCTCCACCATAACGTCCGGCTTCCGGCCCCACATCAATCAAGAAATCGGCAGCTCGCATGATCTCTTCATCGTGTTCTACTACCACTACGGTATTTCCTAACTTTTGTAAAGCTCGCAACACTTTAATAAGTCGCTGTGTATCGCGAGGGTGTAATCCGATACTTGGTTCGTCAAGAATATAAAGAGATCCCACAAGTCCACTACCCAAGGAGGTTGCTAAATTAATACGCTGGCTTTCACCTCCCGAAAGCGAATTACTTTGTCGGTTCAAGGTTAAATAGCCTAAACCGACATCTAACAAGAAACTAATTCGATGATTAATTTCGAGCAAAATCCGTTTCGCTATTGCAGCTTCATGAGCATTTAATTCTAGACTTGCAAAGAAATTCTTCAACATATAAAGAGGTTGTTCTACTAGCTCGGTAATAGAATGTCCGCCTACTTTTACATAGTTCGCTTCTTTTTTAAGACGCGTACCTCGACAGACCGGACAGACTGTTTTGCCTCGATAGCGAGCCAACATCACACGATATTGTATTTTATATTGATTCTCGCGCAACATCTGAAAGAAACGATCTATTCCTTCTACCTCACGGTCGGTGCCTTTAAATTCAGGGTCTGTACCATGCCAGAGTAAATCTTTCTGCGCTTGAGTCAAATTATAATAAGGTTCGAATATTGGAAAGTCGTATTGTGCGGAGCGTTCGATGAAATAACTAAGCCATTCGCCCATCTTCTCTCCTCGCCAGCAAACCACACACCCGTCGTACACACTCAAAGAGCGGTTCGGTATCACAAGGCTCTCATCAATGCCAACTACACGACCAAAGCCTTCACATTTAGGGCAAGCTCCAGCTGAATTAAAGCTAAACAACAAGTCATTCGGTTCTTCAAAAGCCATCCCATCTGCCTCAAAGCGTTTTGTAAAAGTATGCAGTTGAGTGCTTTCGCTACCTTCCTCTTCCGACTCTAAAGTAGCATAAAAACGTAACAAGCAGATTCCATCTCCTTCAAAAAAAGCGGTTTCAACAGAATCGACAATACGCGATATTACTTCTTTCGTATCGTCTACGCTCAGTCGATCAATTAAGATATAGCAAGAACTGTTTTTTTTGAGTTTCGGAACATCTTCTCCTTGAGGTTTTGCTAAAAAATCACTAATACGAGCCACCTGCCCATCTACTTCAATACGAGTAAAGCCCATCTTAAGAAGTTTTTCCAGATAAGGCACACTGACTGTTTCTTTACAAGGGCAAAGTATTGTAAAACGAGTTGATTTGGGGTAAGAAGCTACACAGTGTAAGATATCTTCAATAGTATGCTTTTTGACTAAAGTCCCTGATTTCGGGGAATATGTTTTCCCAATTCGAGCAAAAAGGAGTCTGAGATATTCATAGATTTCAGTGGATGTGCCCACCGTAGAACGAGGATTGCGACTTGACACCTTTTGTTGGATGGCTATTGCCGGCGGAATGCCTAAGATAAAATCACACTCCGGTTTTGTCATTCGCCCTAAAAACTGACGCGCATAGCTACTCAGACTTTCCACATAACGGCGCTGCCCTTCGGCATAAAGTGTGTTGAAGGCTAGCGAAGATTTACCGGAACCAGATAACCCTGTAACGACAACGAACTGTCCACGTGGTATCTGCACGTCTATATTCTTCAAATTATTAACCCGTGCGCCCTTTATTATTATATATTTTTTACTAGCCTTTATATCTAGCGTTTTTTGCTCTTCCTTCATGATGCAAGTTGCACTATATTCCTATTTATTTAGCGGACAAAGTTAGCATATTTATTTGATTACTGCAAGAATTCAAAAAAAAAGAATCGCTAACTTTTCGGTAGGTCTTTTGTGTATCTCACAAAAAAACTGTATCTTTGCCGCTTATTAAATAAAGGTTTAATAGTAAAAAACAACGATATAAAAAGTTATGATTCTTTTTTTTAGAACCCCCACTCAGAGTGTGGTTGCAGTAGAGGCTGACCACGCCTTCAACATCGACGAAACTGAGAAACTCTGTTGGCTTCTTGGCGAAGCCAAGGTGGAACCAGAAAATGAGCTTACAGGCTACTTTGTAGGGCCACGTAAGGAGATGATTACTCCTTGGAGTACAAATGCTGTAGAAATCACTCAGAACATGGGATTAAAAGGCATTCTTCGCATCGAAGAGTATTTCCCTGTTGAGAACGAAGACAGTGAGCGCGACCCGATGCTTCAGCGTATGTATCACGGTCTAAATCAACAAGTGTTTACAACCAGTCGCACTGCAGATCCTATTGTTTACATTGAAGACTTAGCTGCTTACAACGAGAAAGAAGGGCTTGCTCTTTCACAAGAGGAGATGGACTATCTAAAAAAAGTAGAAGGCGAACTTGGACGTAAACTTACCGACAGTGAAGTGTTCGGCTTTGCACAAATTAATTCCGAACATTGCCGCCATAAAATATTTGGAGGGACTTTCGTTATCGACGGAAAAGAGATGGAAAGCAGCCTCTTTCAAATGATTAAACGCACCACTGCTGAAAATCGTAACAAAATAATATCGGCATACAAAGATAATGTAGCTTTTGCTTCAGGTCCTGTGGTAGAGCAATTCGCTCCAGCTGATCATTCAAAATCAGACTATTTTCAAATAAAGGAAGTGGAAAGTGTGATCTCACTAAAAGCGGAGACACATAACTTCCCAACTACAGTAGAGCCATTTAATGGAGCTTCTACTGGCACCGGTGGTGAAATCCGTGACCGTATGGGCGGAGGTGTCGGATCAATGCCAATTGCAGGAACTGCGGTTTATATGACTTCATACCCTCGAACAGAAGAAGGACGTGAATGGGAACAAATTCTTCCGGTACGTCAGTGGCTTTATCAAACACCTGAACAGATTCTAATTAAAGCATCTAACGGTGCAAGCGACTTTGGTAACAAATTCGGTCAACCGCTTATCTGTGGTTCTGTTTTGACTTTCGAACATCAAGAAGGGCAAGAAAAATACGGCTATGATAAAGTTATCATGCTAGCCGGCGGAGTAGGAACCGGTACCAAACGAGATTGCTTAAAAGGAACTCCTGAGAAAGGAAACAAGATCGTACTCCTCGGTGGCGATAATTACCGTATCGGCCTTGGTGGCGGATCTGTATCATCTGTGGATACCGGACGCTACAGCAGTGGCATTGAGCTAAATGCGGTGCAACGTGCAAATGCTGAAATGCAAAAACGTGCTTACAATGTAGTACGTGCTCTCTGCGAAGAAGAAAACAATCCTATCGTTTCAATTCACGACCACGGCTCAGCCGGACATGTAAACTGTCTTTCGGAGCTGGTAGAAGAATGCGGTGGTGTTATTGAAATGAAGAATCTGCCTATTGGCGATAAAACACTTTCTTCCAAAGAAATCATCGCGAATGAATCGCAAGAACGTATGGGCCTTCTCATTAAAGAGGAAGCAATTGAGCATGTTAAGCAAGTAGCTGAACGTGAACGCGCACCGATGTATGTAGTAGGTGAAACGACAGGCGATGCTCGCTTTGCTTTTGAACAGGCAGACGGAGTACGTCCTTTCGACTTGGCTGTAGACCAGATGTTCGGTGCTTCACCAAAGACTTATATGATCGATGAAACCGTAGCACGTCCTTACGCCAACGCTACCTATGAGCTCAAAAATTTACACGAATATCTTACTAACGTATTACAACTTGAAGCGGTAGCTTGTAAAGACTGGCTTACAAATAAGGTTGATCGTTCCGTTACCGGCCGTGTTGCCCGTCAACAATGTCAAGGAGAACTTCAGCTTCCTCTTAGCGATTGTGGTGTAGTAGCACTCGACTTCCGCGGGAATAAAGGTATCGCGACTTCCATCGGCCATGCTCCGCAAGCTGGTCTTGCAAACCCGGCAGCAGGTGCTGTGCTAGCTGTAGCAGAGTCACTGACTAACCTTGTATGGGCTCCGCTTGTAGAAGGAATGGATAGCATTAGCCTTTCAGCAAACTGGATGTGGCCTTGCCGCAGCCAAAAAGGCGAAGATGCACGTCTTTACACGGCTGTAAAAGCACTAAGCGATTTCTGCTGTGCTTTACAGATCAATGTTCCTACCGGCAAAGACTCGTTGAGTATGACTCAGCAATATCCTGATGGAAATAAGATCATAGCTCCGGGCACTGTTATCGTTAGTGCCGGAGGAGAAGTTAGTGATGTGAAGAAGGTGGTATCACCTGTACTTGTAAACGATGAAAAGACTTCTCTTTACCATATTGACTTTAGCTTCGACAAGCTTCAACTGGGTGGCTCAGCCTTTGCACAAAGTTTAGGCAAAGTGGGTAGTGAAGTTCCTACCGTACAGAATCCAGAATATTTCCGCGATGCATTCCTTGCCGTACAAGAACTGATTCAAAAAGGCCTTGTACTAGCCGGCCACGACATTTCAGCTGGTGGACTAATCACGACGCTCCTAGAAATGAACTTTGCCAACACAGAAGGTGGATTGGAAATCAACTTAGACAAATTGGCCGAGAAAGATTTGATAAAAATCCTTTTCGCGGAGAACCCGGGTATTGTAATCCAAGTCGCTCACAAAGCGGAAGTAGAAAAGATTCTTGATGAAGCCGGAATTGCTTTTGTACAGATTGGAAAACCAACTGACGAGCGTCATGTTTTGGTCACAAAAGACGGAGCAACTTATCAGTTTGGCATTGACTACATGCGCGACGTTTGGTACGAATCAAGTTACCTACTCGATCGGAAACAAAGTCTACATGGCTGTGCGAAAGAACGTTTCCTCAACTACAAACAACAACCTCTCGAATTTGCATTCCCTGCGAACTTCACAGGCAAGTTGTCACAATATGGCATCACACCTGAACGTCGCACTCCAACCGGAACGAAAGCCGCAATCATCCGCGAGAAAGGTACGAATGGAGAACGTGAAATGGCTTATGCTTTATATTTGGCAGGGTTCGATGTGAAAGACGTTATGATGACGGACCTTATCACCGGACGTGAAACGCTAGAAGAGGTAAACATGATTGTTTATTGTGGAGGCTTCTCTAACTCAGATGTACTAGGTTCAGCTAAAGGTTGGGCCGGTGGTTTCTTATATAACCCTAAAGCAAAAGAGGCACTCGACAAGTTCTACGCTCGCAAAGACACTCTATCACTAGGTATCTGCAATGGCTGCCAATTGATGGTTGAATTAGGATTAATACAAGCTCCAGATGCAATAAGTCCGAAGATGGAACATAACGATTCGCACAAATTCGAATCGAACTTTGTCGGTCTTACCATCCCGACCAATCGCAGCGTAATGCTCGGAAGCCTAAGTGGATTTAAATTAGGTGTATGGGTTGCTCATGGCGAAGGTAAATTTGCATTATCTTCTACTGAAGACAAGTACAACATTGTAGCACAATATAGTTACGATGCTTATCCCGCTAATCCAAACGGAAGTAGCTATGCAACAGCAGCAATTGCTAGCACAGACGGTAGACACATCGCGATGATGCCTCACCTAGAACGTGCCTTCTTCCCTTGGCAAAATGCCTATTACCCAGCAGATCGCAAAAACGACGAGGTTACACCTTGGATGGAAGCTTTCGTGAATGCACGCAAATGGGTAGAAGCACAACGCAGATAACAAGAAAAAATAAATAAAAGAGAGAAGCGTCTACCGAAATGGTTAGACGCTTCTTTTTTCTAAAAGAACGATTACTGCTAATTAAATCTTTTTCTCCATGAACTTTTTTATTCCCAATTGACCGTATTACAATTAAAGTGATAATAATGCAAATGCTCTAACAATGAACTCTAATCTCTAACTGAGAAATGGCATCAAATGAATGTAGAGGGTTCTTCACGGGGAAAACTACAAACTCTTCGATGGACTTCATTCGGGTTCATACAATTGGGCAAAATAATAAAAAGATTCTCTGTTTATTTGATTTTAATGCAATACTATACTTTAATAATCTTTCAAATCCATGATTTAATTTAAAGAATATAATCCGTTACTAATACTATTACAAAACAAGCAGTTCTTAAGCTAAGAAATAAATAGCAGGTGCAATAAAGTAAATTACTGCACCTGCTATTTATTTCTTATTGGAAGGGCTAAACCTATAGATTAACCCCAAACACCATTCGCAAGAGGTCATTGAAATTCGCCCAAATCAATAAGCCAAACAGCAAGAACATACCTACCATTTGCGCGCGTTCGAGGAACTTATCACTCGGTTTGCGACGTGCTATAATTTCATAGATTAAGAACAGAACATGTCCACCATCTAGTGCGGGAATCGGAAGAATATTCATGAAAGCAAGAATAATACTCAAAAAAGCTGTCATCTGCCAGAAGGCATACCAGTTCCAAGTAGCAGGAAAAATACTGCCAATAGTACCAAAGCCACCCAGACTATTTGCTCCTTCTTTGGTAAAGACATATTTCATATCTCCCACATAGCCACTAAGCGTTTTTACTCCCAGTTGGACACCTGCAGGTATTGCCTCAAGAGCACCATATTCTTTGTTACAAACGCGGAAATATCGATCGGCCATAAAAGGATATGCGCCCCCTAAATAAGCCGAATCAAGACGTACTAATGTAGTATCAGTGATACCCTTACGAACATAAGTCAAATTAATATCACGCGATCCTTTATTCTCTTTTAAACTAGCCATATAAGTGCCATAAGCATTAAAAGAGTGAACTAGATGCCCATTTACAGCTATAATACTATCTCCACGTTGGAAATTAGCTTTAGCTAATCCGCGCCCTGGAACAATACTATCAATTACATAAGGAAGAATCGGTGTTGCGAAATGCTCTTTAGCTGCCATCAATTGAGGCATCAAATCCTCAGGTATGTACACAACAGCTTGCGTAGAACCACGTTGCACGGTTACTTCGCGAGCGTCTGCAATTTGACGGAGATAGCCATCATATGAGAGATCTTGTTTGTCAGCTTTCAGAAGGATATCTCCATCTTTAAAGCCAATGCCATGAGCCACTTCGCCGAACTCCATACCAAACTTATAATCCTGCGGCTTAATATAGCTTTCACCCCAAGAGAAAAGAATAGCAGCATAAATGATCAATGCTAAAATGAAATTAAAGAGTACTCCACCTACCATAATTAGCAGACGTTGCCAAGCCGGTTTTGAACGAAACTCCCAAGGTTGCTCAGGCTGTGCCATCTGCTCTGTATCCATCGATTCATCGATCATACCGGCAATCTTGCAATATCCGCCAAGAGGCAACCAGCCCAAACCATACTCCGTTTCGCCTTCTTTTATAGAGCCATCGGGTTGCTTATGCTTAAAGCGATGCTTGAAAAGTGAGAACCATGGATTAAAGAATATATAGAATTTCTCTACACGCACTTTAAAAAGACGAGCAAAAAGGAAGTGTCCACCTTCATGGATAAGTACCAAAAGCGAAAGACTTAAAATGAGTTGTAGGGCTTTAATAAAGAATGTCTCCATATGCAATTTTAAAATTAGAATGAATGAGTTTGTAATAGTTCAGTAGCAATCCGGCGTGTTTCAAGATCAGTTGAAACATAATCCTCATATTGAGGATCCATCAAAAAGGCTACTCGTTGCATCGAACGATCAATCAAATCGCTCATGCCTAGGAAGGTAATCTTATCGTGTAAGAAAGCATCTACCGCAATTTCATTAGCAGCATTAAGAATACAAGGAAGGTTTCCGCCTTTATCCATTGCATCGATAGCTAAGGCTAGATTGCGGAAACGGGATGTATCGGGCTTTTCAAAAGTAAGAGTGGCAATTTTAGCAAAGTCGAGTCGTTCAAAGTTACTTGGAAGACGATCCGGACAAGTTAAAGCAAACTGAATCGGCAAACGCATATCAGGAACCCCTAGTTGAGCCTTTACAGAGCCATCTTTAAATTGCACCATAGAGTGAACAATGCTTTCCGGATGTACAATTACTTCTAATTTTGCAGCAGCTTCATAAAAAAGCCACTTCGCCTCTATCAGTTCAAAGCCTTTGTTCATCATTGAGGCGGAATCAATGGTAACTTTCGCTCCCATTTGCCAATTGGGATGATTAAGAGCTTGCTCTTTGGTTACTGTGCGAAGTTGATCAAGCGTAAAAGTGCGAAAAGGGCCACCGGAAGCTGTAAGAATTATTTTTTCAAGATCACTGTTTTCTCCCATACAACACTGATAGATCGCAGAATGTTCACTATCCACAGGGATAATTCGTGCGGAATATTTTTGAGTAAGTTGTCGAATTAGTTGCCCCGCCACCACAAGCGTTTCTTTATTAGCAAGTGCGATTCTCTTTTTAGCACGAATAGCATGGATTGTAGATTCAAGTCCTGCATAGCCAACCAATGCGGCCACTACAATGTCAATAGGATCTTCTTGAACCACTTGGCAAATTGCTTGCTGACCGGTATATACTTTAATAGGAAGATTAGCTAACGCTTCAGATAATTTCGGATAATGTTTTTCATTCGCAATCACCACGATTTCAGGCTGAAAACGACGAGCCTGGGCTATCAATAAATCAACTTGATTATTCGCAGTTAGGGCATATACCTCATACAATTGAGAATAACTTGCTATTACATCAAGAGTCTGTGTACCTATACTACCTGTAGAACCTAGTATTGCTACTTTTTTCTTTTGCATAATCTATTTTTCTTTTTTAAAAGATTCTCATTTACGGTCTTATCCGCTTCTTACTCGTCTTCCTCGTCCTCCACGCTATCAATTCCATCGAGCGAAAGCATTCCTTCAGGAAGATCCATATAAAGAATTCTTTCAGGTGCGTCTATTTCAATAATAAATTCTTCTACCGCAGGTATCATGAGTTCGCCATATTCATCCCCTCCATCTACGATAAAAAGAATGTTCGAAGTATTCTGATCGACTTCTACAATCTCACCCAATAAGCCATATTGCTCATCATGTAACTTGAAATGTACAAAATATTCCCATGTAAACTCATCACCGGGATGTTGCTCTGCAATAGATTTGGGAAAATATACTTCAATATTGGTAAAGCGTGCAGCAGCCTCTTGACTGTCTACATCTTCCAACTTGATAAGAGCTCCTTGCGAAGAACGCATCCTACAGCTTTCTATAAAAAATGGGACTAGAATCCCATCCATTAAACAAACTAAGTAACGAGCCTCTGAACGATGAAAAACATCATCGGTAAAAGTCAATTGAAGTTCACCTTTTACTCCATGCGGTTTATTAAACTGCCCTATCTTATAGACTTCTTCTGAACGTATCATAAGCGAGTTATTTTTGCCCCTAATGCTGTGAGACGAGCTTCAATATTTTCGTATCCCCGGTCAATTTGCTCAATATTTTCGATGTGGCTAATTCCTTTTGCGCTGAGCGCAGCAATCAATAAGGCAATACCGGCGCGAATGTCAGGTGAAGTCATACGTCCTCCTCGCAGCTGTTGCTGACGATTATGCCCTATCACAACTGCACGATGGGGATCACAAAGAATTATGTTAGCCCCCATATCTATTAACTTATCGACAAAGAAGAGACGACTCTCGAACATTTTTTGATGAATCAGTACAGAACCTTTTGCTTGTGTAGCTACTACCAATAAAACACTCAGCAAGTCGGGTGTCAAACCCGGCCAAGGTGCATCGGCAAGAGTTAAGATGGAGCCATCAAGAAAGGATTCCACCTCATAATTATTTTGTTTGGGCAAATAAAGATCATCACCACGTAGCTCCATCTGGATCCCTAAACGACGAAAAGTATCCGGAATAATACCTAAGTTCTCATAGGACACATTCTTGATAGTCAATTCGCTACTTGTCATAGCGGCCATTCCGATAAAACTACCTATTTCAATCATGTCTGGTAATACCGTATGAATAGTACCTTGTAAACATTCTACCCCTTCAATAATAAGAAGATTAGAGCCTATGCCGGTTATCTTGGCACCCATGCGACAAAGCATTTTGCAAAGTTGCTGCAAATAAGGCTCACAAGCTGCGTTATAAAGGGTGGTAGTTCCTTTTGCCATTACGGCAGCCATTATAATATTCGCAGTACCGGTAACTGATGCCTCATCCAATAAGATATAGGCACCACGAAGATGATCTCCTTTAATTAAGAAAGCATGTTTAGCTTCATCGTACTCAAACTCTGCACCAAGCTTCTGAATACCTAAGAAATGGGTATCCAGTCGACGACGCCCTATCTTGTCTCCTCCGGGTTTCGAGATAAGAGCTTGACCAAAGCGGCCTAACATTGCGCCTAAAAGCATTACCGAGCCACGCAAGCTAGAACATTTGTCGACAAACTCTTGACTATGCAAATAACTGATGTTTACATCTTTGGCTTGGAAAGAATAGTTGGCCTTACCTAGTATACGAACAGTTACCCCCATCTCACGAAGAAGTTCGATAAGGTTATTTACATCGAGAATATCAGGTACGTTTTTTACCTGTACTTCTTCCTCTGTCAGAAGCGTAGCACAAATAATCTGAAGCACCTCATTCTTTGCTCCTTGTGGAGTGATTTCGCCACTTAAGGGATACCCCCCTTCAATTACAAACGAGCTCATACTTTTTCTAACTTATTGATCAGAATATGGGAAGGAATTAATTGCTCTTACTATTATTGTTGCGACGCACAAACTTCATCTTCTTGCGAGGCTGATAACTTTGTTGGGAAGGAAGATCTTTCGAAGAAGGAAGCTCCATATCTTCAGGAAGAATCTCAATTGCTCCTTTGGTATAATCGAAAATATCAATAAATATCTTACGATCTTCTACTCCATCCTTATTCCAGATTGTATACTTCTTTTTCATATTGCAAGCAGCGAGATAGATAAGCATATCTTTCTCTTTACCGGGTGCAAGAGCTACTGCTCGATCCAATATTTCACTCACATAACGCCCATAATGACGGTAACGAATATGATCCTTAGGATAAGGAATAGAAGCCGGCTTAGCTGCAAATTCTTCTTTGCTAACTATCGTATAGGGAAA
>Ga0302170_10000370_pt1 | contig 17959 bp, 13 predicted proteins | sample I_Fen_N2_1_FD_193492 | JGI IMG/M metagenome (GOLD analysis project Ga0302170, IMG submission 193492) | Peat permafrost microbial communities from Stordalen Mire near Abisko, Sweden - I_Fen_N2_1 | ecosystem: Environmental > Terrestrial > Soil > Wetlands > Permafrost | place: Sweden: Abisko...
AAAGCCTATCCAAAGTCGTTCAGCAAACTAAAAGAAGCCCACATAGCCGACTATCAAAAGTACTTCAACCGAGTAAGCCTCAACCTAGGTAAGAGCAACGCTCAAAATCTACCTACCGATGAACGACTAAAGCAATATGCAGAAGGCACAGAAGATAAAAACCTCGAAATACTTTATTTTCAATACGGACGTTACCTGCTCATCAGCAGTTCGCGCACCATCGGTGTTCCGGCCAATTTACAAGGTATATGGAATCCCTATATCCGTCCACCTTGGAGTAGCAACTACACCACCAATATCAACGTAGAAGAAAATTATTGGTTGGCCGAAAACACCAACCTTTCCGAGATGCACCTCCCAATGCTCAGCTATATAAAGAATGTGTCGGAAACCGGAAAAGTAACAGCTAAGAATCTCTTTGGGCTCGACGGCTGGCTAGCTTGCCATAATTCCGATATCTGGGCCATGAGCAACCCCGCAGGCGAAGGTAGTGGCGATCCCTCATGGGCCAACTGGTACATGGGAGGTGCATGGCTAAGCACCCATCTATGGGAACATTACCTATTTACTAAAGACAAAGAATACCTAAAAAACCAAGCATACGATGCAATGCGCGGAGCAGCACAATTCTGCCTCGAATTTTTAGTAGAAGATAAAGACGGAAAGCTGATCACCTCTCCAAGTTCCTCACCCGAAAACCGATATATCACCCCTACAGGTTTTCATGGTGCAACCCTTTATGGCGGAACTGCCGACTTGGCAATGATAAGAGCATCCTTCCAACAAACCATTGACGCCTCGAAAGTGCTAAATGTAGATGCCGACTTCCGTGCAAAACTCGAAAGCGCCCTTGCCCGTTTACTCCCTTACCACGTCGGTAAGAACGGAAATTTGCAAGAATGGTATTTCGATTGGCAAGACGAAGATGCACAACATCGCCATCAGTCGCATTTGTTCGGGCTATTCCCCGGTCATCAAATTACCCCTTATGCTACGCCCGAATTAGCAAATGCCTGTCGCAAAACACTCGAAATAAAAGGTGACGAAACCACAGGCTGGTCGAAAGGCTGGCGTATCAACCTTTGGGCACGCCTAGGCGATGGAAACCACGCCTACAAGATGTACCGTGAACTATTGAAATATGTAGATCCCGACGGAGTAAAAAACAGCACCCGAAGAGGAGGAGGTACTTATCCAAACCTGTTCGATGCCCATCCACCGTTCCAAATTGACGGTAACTTTGCAGGTGCCGCAGCAGTAGCCGAGATGTTGGTACAATCAACCGACGGTGAAATCCGCCTATTACCGGCACTTCCCGATGCATGGGCACAAGGCAGCGTAAAAGGCATCTGTGCAAGAGGAGGCTTCGAAATATCCATGGAGTGGGAGAGTAATACCTTGAAAGAGGTAATCATCAGCTCCAAACTCGGAGGAAGCACCACCTTAAAATGTGGCGACAAAGAAAAAAGCATAACTCTGGAAAAAGGAGAAAAGAAGAACATTAATTGGTAAAAGCAAGCGAATTAAAAAGAGATAACTCTAAAAAGCATATTAAAAACATGAGCAAAAGCAATAGAAAAAAGAGAAATCAACTGCTAAAGATAAGCCTATCCGTTTCTCTCTTTGCATTCACCGGAATAGCCCTAAATGCACAGTCTCAGCCCAAGAATCCTTTTGGCAATCCGGTTATTCCGGATATGATAGCCGATGCCAGCATTCAGGAAATTAACGGTGTATTTTATTGCTATGCCACTACCGATGGCTATGGCAGAGGGTTGGAAACCTCCGGCCCTCCCGTAGTATGGAAATCGAAAGACTTCGTCAACTGGAGCTTTTCGGGCAACTACTTCCCCTCCGCAGTAGGTCAGAAGTATTGGGCACCCAGCAAAGTAGTTGCCGCAAATGGTAAATATTATATCTACCCCACAATCAACGGATTCATGTATACCGCTGTGGCCGACTCACCTGATGGACCTTTCAAGCTAGCCACAGGTGCCGACACCTTTTCACTCCCATATACTGCTGCCACCTTGCTGAAATCGAAAAACGGTAAAGCTCCTGAAGGCATCGATGCTGAAATCTTTATCGACGATGACCACCAAGCTTATGTTTATTGGCAACGCAGACACGCCGCCAAACTAAATGCCGATATGGTAACTGTAGACACAGCCGAAATCATCATTCCGGCACCACATTCCGGTTACTCCGAAGGTCCAATCTTCTTCAAACGAAAAGGCATTTACTATTTTTTATACACATTAGGAGGCGATGAAAAGTATCAATATGCCTACGTGATGAGTAAGAAATCGCCACTCGGACCTTTCGAGGCTCCAAAAAACGACATCATTTCTACTACTAATCATGAACGCGGCATCTTCGGTCCCGGCCATGGTTGTGTGTTCAACCTGCCGGAAACAGACGAATACTATTTTGCATACCTCGAGTTTAGTCGACGCGGCACCAACCGACAAACCTACGTCAACAAGCTTGAATTCAATGACGACGGAACTATCCGCCCCGTCGATTTAACGCTCAACGGAGTAGGAGCCCTTCGCTCCATCCGTCACGATAAAAAGTTAGTAGTGGTAAATTCCGAAGCATCGAGTGTTTGTCGTGACTTAACTATCAAGCCGATGAAAGATCCATCACTTCAACGCACAGAATCCTTCGTTCCACAATTTGCCTTCGACGGAGCTAATGGTTCACGTTGGATGGCAACATCGGAAGACAAAGACTGTTGGATAGTTGCCGACTTAGGAAAATGCCGCAAGATAAAACGCAGCGAAGTATATTTTGTGCAACCAACAGCCGGACAAGCCTATACGTTAGAATGCTCCACAGATGGCAAAACATGGAATTCGTGTGGCGGACATCCCGACCTTAAAATGCAATCACCACATACCGATAGCCTGAATGTGAAAGCCCGCTATTTACGAGTGAAAATAGTAAGCGGAGCAAAAGGCATCTGGGAGTGGAATATCTATTAAAAAGCTAGAGCTAATAGCAAAATTTATAGTATCTTTGCAGCGGAATAATAATAAACAAATTGTAACTGCAACCAAATACTCAATGATAGAAAATGTTTTAATTGTCTCGGCAGTAGCACTGTGCGTGAATATTTTTTTCGGAAGATGGAGAGCTCACTATCGCAAATTTGCAGTAGCATGGTGGGTACTTATACATGCATCCATCCCCATTATCGTACCACTACGCATTTGGCTAGACACTCCCAAAGTATTCATTCCGCTTTTCATTGCACTAGGGGTGCTGGGGCAGTTTTTGGGAAATAGGTACGTACTGTGCAAAGTTTTCTCAAAAAGAAGCTAAAGAAATTTTAGTCTACATTTCAATTCCATAAGATGCGATTAGTAGTGATAGAGCATTAGCCTTCCAAGCTGAGGGTCGCGGGATTTCAATTCCATAAAGGTGCGATTAGTAGAATTTAGAAATCATATCAGAGATAGAATATACTACATTTCAATTCCATAAGGTGCGATTAGTAGTCTGGCCCGTGGATGTTAATGCTAACAACATCGAGATTTCAATTCCATAAGGTGCGATTAGTAGTTTAAAAGCAAATGGGGTCTTATCTGCATTGACAGATTTCAATTCCATAAGGTGCGATTAGTAGTCGTCCAGATAATACGGGATTGGCAATCCATCTTCATTTCAATTCCATAAGGTGCGATTAGTAGATTAGTGTTATAGGCAGTAATGTTAGAGATGAAACCTATTTCAATTCCATAAGGTGCGATTAGTAGAATATGGAAATAACTCCAAAGTGGGATTTTTGCGAATTTCAATTCCATAAGGTGCGATTAGTAGACAGCACAATGATGTTGTTTTTGATGAAAATATGTATTTCAATTCCATAAGGTGCGATTAGTAGAATAGACGTTATAGTAAACACAGGTATATTGCCTAATTTCAATTCCATAAGGTGCGATTAGTAGGCCCAAGAAATTACTGAGCCCGGCATTAAATACAATTTCAATTCCATAAGGTGCGATTAGTAGCCCGTACTGGAGCCCTCACTTACGTGCAATAAATCTATTTCAATTCCATAAGGTGCGATTAGTAGTTTCTCGAGTTGGCTAGCCTTTGTATTGAATGCTATTTCAATTCCATAAGGTGCGATTAGTAGAAAAAGGGATTGGGTAACTCTGTTTCTGCAAATTTATTTCAATTCCATAAGGTGCGATTAGTAGACCGCTCCAAACTCACCTATAAGTGCCGATAGTTTATTTCAATTCCATAAGGTGCGATTAGTAGAAAAAGACACCGAAGTTAGAATAAAGAAAGATTTATTTCAATTCCATAAGGTGCGATTAGTAGAAGATCTTATTCCCGTGATTTTCAAGAATCATATCATTTCAATTCCATAAGGTGCGATTAGTAGCAATTGCGCGTGGATTTTCATCTTCGATTTTCTTGATTTCAAGTCCATTAGGTGCGATTAGTAGGATTGCCCGGATGTCGAATGCACGCTATACCTGAATTTCAATTCCATAAGGTGCGATTAGTAGATCGCGATCCAGTCGAAACCTTCCGTCATGCTGTCCCATTTCAATTCCATAAGGTGCGATTAGTAGTACAGAAGTACGTGAAGCAGACGGTTAGTCACATATATTTCAATTCCATAAGGTGCGATTAGTAGACAACCTCTGTTTCTATATTTGCGCCCCATATTTTTATTTCAATTCCATAAGGTGCGATTAGTAGCTTTCACCCAATTCTCCCAGCGACCTATAACCTTGTCATTTCAATTCCATAAGGTGCGATTAGTAGACCATAATGAGAGCGTTTCTGAAAAACAGAAGCGCAATTTCAATTCCATAAGGTGCGATTAGTAGGCGAACCCGTACTAACAAGTTCGGACAGTATAATAAATTTCAATTCCATAAGGTGCGATTAGTAGAAAGAGCCATTTCTTTGTTTACAAATCACTGTTTAATTTCAATTCCATAAGGTGCGATTAGTAGTCAACGGAAACACGTTTTTCCCTGCATATTTCTACGATTTCAATTCCATAAGGTGCGATTAGTAGAACGATACGTACTCTTAGCTTTCTCCGTTACCGCTATTTCAATTCCATAAGGTGCGATTAGTAGCATCTAATGTGTAACTGTGTATGGGTATGTTCGGTATTTCAATTCCATAAGGTGCGATTAGTAGACCGAGGAGTACTACCAATCGCTAGAGCGTTCTCTTTATTTCAATTCCATAAGGTGCGATTAGTAGATCTAATGTGTAACTGTGTATGGGTATGTTCGGTATTTCAATTCCATAAGGTGCGATTAGTAGCTTCTTGCGAAAGACTTACGCCCTTCAGTGCAACTTCATTTCAATTCCATAAGGTGCGATTAGTAGATAAGATTTATTAAACACGTAGTAATAATACTTGTTATTTCAATTCCATAAGGTGCGATTAGTAGGTGCTTGGTTTTGACAGTATGTGATTAGGATTAGATTTCAATTCCATAAGGTGCGATTAGTAGGTAATCAATGTAGATGCCTTATATCCTTTAACAGATTTCAATTCCATAAGGTGCGATTAGTAGTAGGGTAAGGCGCGATGTGTCTGATTGGAAATGGGCTATTTCAATTCCATAAGGTGCGATTAGTAGGGATAGAACTATATCCGCAGCAATGGACGTGCACGAATTTCAATTCCATAAGGTGCGATTAGTAGCGCCATTGCGGCCGACCTGTGGAGCGGCGTACGCAATTTCAATTCCATAAGGTGCGATTAGTAGCCCGAGGTGTACGCACCTTGTGAGGAGTTAGGCGATTTCAATTCCATAAGGTGCGATTAGTAGTCCGATCAGGATATCGACTACATCGTCTTCATTTATTTCAATTCCATAAGGTGCGATTAGTAGTCTAAAGCGAAAACTACCGAATAATTGGGGGACGAATTTCAATTCCATAAGGTGCGATTAGTAGATCCGTGTTCGTTGCATTAATGTAAGATGTTGCTAATTTCAATTCCATAAGGTGCGATTAGTAGATGCGTACGGCAAGACGGAAACGGTGATGAAAGGTAATTTCAATTCCATAAGGTGCGATTAGTAGAACCAATTTTTTAAAGATGTAAAAGAAATATATCATTTCAATTCCATAAGGTGCGATTAGTAGTTGCCGCATCTGTAAAAGCGATTCCGCCTAATGATGTATTTCAATTCCATAAGGTGCGATTAGTAGGAATCACGCTTCCTGACTGGTTTACGAATTCGTTATTTCAATTCCATAAGGTGCGATTAGTAGAAAGGTGGTTGGCTGTTTGGTTACGCACGAACATAATTTCAATTCCATAAGGTGCGATTAGTAGCAAGACGCTCGGCTATTCTGCTCTGCATGCTTTTTATATTTCAATTCCATAAGGTGCGATTAGTAGCCCCAGTGCAATAATCAATAATATCTCCTTTATATATTTCAATTCCATAAGGTGCGATTAGTAGAGTAACCCCATTTCTTGTTGTTCGGTAAATTTATACATTTCAATTCCATAAGGTGCGATTAGTAGACAAATGTTCTCATGGTGGTTTGTAATTACACCAATTTCAATTCCATAAGGTGCGATTAGTAGCTAACCTTATCATTTGGACGGCAATAGGCATACGAATTTCAATTCCATAAGGTGCGATTAGTAGCCGACCGAAAAGAAAGGCGTAGTCGGAGCTTTCTGTATTTCAATTCCATAAGGTGCGATTAGTAGTGTGGGACTCCGAGATCGAAAAGTGGGAGAACTTACAATTTCAATTCCATAAGGTGCGATTAGTAGGCAGTTGTACAGAACGCCCCGCCCACCGCCCCGTGATTTCAATTCCATAAGGTGCGATTAGTAGCGCTTTCAATGAAAGCGAGAAAGCCGAGTTTCTTTATTTCAATTCCATAAGGTGCGATTAGTAGTCCAAGTGCATACAGTTTGAGCTGTGAGTTGTCCTATTTCAATTCCATAAGGTGCGATTAGTAGTGAGTGGCAAAAGTTATCTGGGTTGCTCCATCATTTTATTTCAATTCCATAAGGTGCGATTAGTAGATTACGCGTTGAAACGCTTATATAGTCAACTCCAGATTTCAATTCCATAAGGTGCGATTAGTAGACAACGCAACACCCAAGTATTCAGTAGCTCTTCTTGATTTCAATTCCATAAGGTGCGATTAGTAGATCTCCTTTTTTCGGAGAGAGATTCAAACTTTCGGAATTTCAATTCCATAAGGTGCGATTAGTAGAACGAGATATTCATCTATGCATTCAGCGGCCTTGCATTTCAATTCCATAAGGTGCGATTAGTAGCGTTAAGCTTCTCTCTCAAGCGTCGATCATTGTCATTTCAATTCCATAAGGTGCGATTAGTAGACGAGCTTGTGAAGCGCAGCATGGTGTCGATCGACATTTCAATTCCATAAGGTGCGATTAGTAGGGAGATATTCTTCAAATAAATGGCCGCGAATACGAGATTTCAATTCCATAAGGTGCGATTAGTAGTTCAACTTCCGATTCTTACGACCAAATCGGCCGTAATTTCAATTCCATAAGGTGCGATTAGTAGTTAGCACTACCAATATGATACTTGTTAATGTAATATTTCAATTCCATAAGGTGCGATTAGTAGGCCCGATAAGTTTAAACAGAAGCATCGCATTATAATTTCAATTCCATAAGGTGCGATTAGTAGAAAAGTTTCTCGTAGTTGGTAGGAGTAAGTCTGTAATATTTCAATTCCATAAGGTGCGATTAGTAGAAAGCAATTCCGATCGCACCTATGAGCGTAACGAAATTTCAATTCCATAAGGTGCGATTAGTAGGAATATCCTTTCACTGCTAACTCATAAGCTCTCTTATTTCAATTCCATAAGGTGCGATTAGTAGACGTAAACGCTTGTTGAACTTTTCTAGATATATGCATTTCAATTCCATAAGGTGCGATTAGTAGCATTGGCAAGAAGCGCAAGCGGAGGATTATTCGCATTTCAATTCCATAAGGTGCGATTAGTAGCAATAGACAAGAAAATCAATCAAATAATTCTTTTTTATTTCAATTCCATAAGGTGCGATTAGTAGCAAGTGGTATACAAAGTTCCTACTATACAATTTTAATTTCAATTCCATAAGGTGCGATTAGTAGAAAAGGAGCAAACGATTTTACAGATTCGGCTGTTACATTTCAATTCCATAAGGTGCGATTAGTAGAAATATGTCATGAGAGATTTTGATAAGGCTCTTGAATTTCAATTCCATAAGGTGCGATTAGTAGCATACTCCTCTGTATGCCGGTTGTTACAATAAGATATTTCAATTCCATAAGGTGCGATTAGTAGTGTGTTTCGGACAAAGGACGATTATACGGCCCTCTTGATTTCAATTCCATAAGGTGCGATTAGTAGCAAACCCGTCGCGATGTATCGGACTGGAAATGGGCTATTTCAATTCCATAAGGTGCGATTAGTAGACCTTAAAGCCATTAGCGACAACTTACTAGTTGCAGATTTCAATTCCATAAGGTGCGATTAGTAGAAAGTTACCGACAAAGTAGAAACAACAACTCCTAACCATTTCAATTCCATAAGGTGCGATTAGTAGTAAGAGATAGTTTGTGTTAAACCCTTTTCTTTTTATTTCAATTCCATAAGGTGCGATTAGTAGCACAATATTGTCTCTCGGAGATAGGCCTTAAAAATGATTTCAATTCCATAAGGTGCGATTAGTAGAAAAACGTCCCGTTCGGCAATAAGACTACACGATCATTTCAATTCCATAAGGTGCGATTAGTAGAAGACTAAATTAAAATTAATACGTAGAATATAATGGCATTTCAATTCCATAAGGTGCGATTAGTAGCGCATCGTCGTACACGCCTCTCTTAGCATATACGCTATTTCAATTCCATAAGGTGCGATTAGTAGGCCCATACCATTAGGGACATAGTAGGCCAACACTGATTTCAATTCCATAAGGTGCGATTAGTAGTCTCGAGGTACGCCGACTACACCTGATAAACTACATTTCAATTCCATAAGGTGCGATTAGTAGATCGAGGTAGTAGAAGGCGGAGCGGCCACTATCGGAATTTCAATTCCATAAGGTGCGATTAGTAGCTCTTACCGTGTCTATTCGTCCAGTATCGCGAACAAATTTCAATTCCATAAGGTGCGATTAGTAGCCGTTAGTATCGGCATAAAAAATAGCTGATAATCAGCATATAAAATTTTAAAAACAGTGATTTGATCTGTGTAAAAGTTGTCGATGCACAATAATACGAAAATTGCCGTGCATCGACAACCTATTTAATGTCTTGATTTTCAGAATGTCAAAGAACGCTGTGTTTGCTTTTGGTCTATATTTTCATTTATTTTTAGTATTATCGACAATGTGTTATAGAAAATTATCTATACTACATCGTTCTTTTCCAATAACTTGTTTCTCCATCCATTTTTCAGTGCGCCCAGAAAAAATGATCAGACTATCTTTGTCTTCTTCCATAAAATTTTTGGCTTTCAAAGTTAGTTCTTTTAGCTTGACATCAGATATTTCGCCTTCAAAAACCGAATTTTGTATCCAGTTCAGGTACTTCCGGCAAAGCTTCAGCATTTTGCCAACCCGCTTCTCACCACAATCATATATCAATATTACATACATTTACCACCACATTTTAAACGGTTTATATTCTTCCATGTTCAACAAGTGCTTACTAAGCTTATAACATTCCAACTTTATTAGATGGCGATAGCTCACATTGCGTTTAAGCGATCGATGCTGAATGGTTTCTGTTAATCTGTCTTCGAACGCTTGCACGAATATTTTCTTCCCAGCCTGATTTAGAACGCATTTGTTCAACTTCCGATCAAAGTGTTTTTCCTGGATCTCTTTCTTATTCAATACTTTGAAAATAACTCGGTCGACTAAAATTGGTTTAAAAATTTCGGAAATATCCAATGAAAGCGAATACCTTCTTTCGCCGGGCGTATGCAAATAACTGATGGTTGGATTTAATTGCGTTTGATGAATAGCCCGCAAACACTGACTGTAACACATCATATTACCAAACGAAATAAGTGCATTTACTTCATTTTGTGGCGGTTGTTTGGTTCGATTCCCCATTTCAAAATCATTGATTATCAGATTGAAACTTTCGTAATAGATTTGGCGGATATTTCCTTCTAAACCCATTAGTTCATCGACGGCAGTTACTGACGGAATACTTTGTGCGTATTTTTCAATTCTACAAATGAATTCTTCCAGATCTTTGCCTCGCTTATCGTAATACTTCAAATTTTTCACCATATTAAAAGCTGCTCCTTCAATAAACTTTCGGGCGATTGCAATTCGTTTCTTTTTATCCTGATAATACGAAGTTTGAGCCAACAACATTTTTCCAGACAACAAGTTGTCCTTAGGCATAAACGAGCCGGTGTAGTTTTCATAATAATCAAAAAAATGTACGGCAATATCATTCTGACCTAAAAAATTATACAGTGCACTATTAGCCGTTAATGACCCAAATGCATAGAACTCGGCAATATCTTCTACGGGTAAATATCGGGGTTGCCCCTGATGCTCTAAGCCGTTACCATCTTCCTCTATGGGCGTAAATTTTAGAGTGTTGTCTTTTCGCTGTAGGTTACCCGCATTGAATAAGTAGTACGTTTTTTTCATAGTTCTTCATTTACGTAGCAAAACTCATAATAGCTACATCGTTTGCAAATTTTACTATTGATAACTATCGGACAATGTTCATCTCCAACGATGGAGGCTATATCTTTTTCTATTTCAAGAATTCGCTTCCTGTCGGCATCGTTAAGTGTCACTTTTTCTGTTTGGCGCATGGTAGGGTATTCCAATATTCCGGTTACACCCTCAATACCATTTTGCTCCAACACATAAATATAGTATTTCAATTGCCATTCATGTGCCATTTCCACTTTGTCCGACTTTTTAATCTCATGAATCACTTTGCTTCGTGCATCATAGAAATCGAGTTTTATACCATCAACTTCTAGTTCCTCATAACGCTCGGATCGCTGCGGATAGGATGCTTCATGAATCAGCTTGCCTTCATACACCAAATCGGAAGTATGCTCCATATTTATGCCATTAGCAAAAAGCCATAGTTTGCGGTGGCATACGTGATAATAGTTGAAATGGGTACCGGTCATATATTTTTTTGACAGAATTACAGAATTGGTTTTGCTCTGCGATTGAATCGTTTTGCTTTCTTTAATCCTGACAGGGTTTTAAAAACCCTGTCAGGATTGGAATACAGAAAATTATACTTGTTTTTCGTACTCGAATGCTAACATTAAATCAATTAGTTTTTGTTCTGCTTTTTCAAGAGCATCGGCGCTTTCGTTTACAGTAACTACATATCCTGAACATGGAAGAGTTACATATACATCAGCTCCAGCAGTTTCATCAATAATGGGTTTTGCTTTAGGTTTTTCTCCATCCTCTATTAATTTAGCACGAATTGTACCAGCAAGTTTATTAGCATTATCACTCACTGCTACAGCGAGCGTTTCCATTAAACTAAAAGTACGTGCCTGATTACTTGTTATTCTCCAATTAAGAAGTGCATTGGCTAAAGCTGGTATTACTTTTTCTCTTTCTTCTTTTGGCAATGTGAGACATTTACCAAATACATTTTCGTTTTCTACCCAGCCTTTACTTTTCAGATCTTCAATCTTTTCTTTTGATAATTCAGGTTCATGCTGATTAGTTGATACTGAAAATAAAGTTCGTAAATCAATTGCTACATCATATATAAATAAACCTCCTGTTCGAGCATTGTCAGGTATCCAGTTTCTGCGCGGTAACGTACGATTATTGGCTGACAAAAATTCTTCTATTTCCTCTTCGGTTAGCTGTTTGTCACCTAAACGGACATTTACAGGATGTCGATCGGGTTTATCACTACGATCAAATGTCAAGTTTTCTTTATTGCTACCGACATCAGCTAATAATGGATGTAAGGGGCGCATTGCTGATATAGATAATGGACTTCTACGCTTAACAGTAATGCCATCACCAGCTCTCATCCAGCCTCCTAACAATTGGTCTACATAAGTTGGATCGCAAGGTGACCATGGTTCTTTATTTTCTAATTGCTTGTCTTTTGTTACATTATAATTAAATGTAATTGGCGCCATTTGCACATTAAGGTTTGAAGTTAACGAATCAAGCATGGAGCGTTTTACCTGCTGTCCACTTGAGTATGCCACAACTCTATTAAACTGTGGATCAAAATATGTCTTTTGCCCATCTTGTACACAAAAAACGGTATGTTCCGCGTGTTTCAACGCTCTGAGATAAATGTAAGAATTCATATTATATATTTTTAAATTTTTATTTATTCACTACTGCATATTGAAATCTTATTAATGTGAGGAAATAGGGCACATTATCAGCAGGCATTATATGCACCAATTCTGCAACTGAAGTTAACAGTTCTGAGTTATCACTTCCCTTCACAATAGAGATGAGTCCTTCAATAAATTGTTTCTTGTTTACCGAAGCCAATAAGTTTGTAACTTCCTGACTTTTCACCTTTTTTGCATTTCTATCACTCAATGAGTAATCGTTGAGGGATTTCGCAATCTGTTGCGACTTTTCCCATAGTTGTTCGTTGTTTAACATAGACAATAACCAGATTTGATATGTATTAAAATTTATTTTTTTTTCTTCATCATTGGGATTGTATTTTGGAATTACTCCTTTATCTAAGGAATCCCTAAATCCTTTTGGTTCTAATGCATTGACTCCTATTGCACCCATTTGACATGCTTTTGTGAAGCCCAATGCTGTGCCAAATAATTGTTCTACTTTCTCACTAGCTGTCGTATTAAAGTATTTTTCGTACAATTCATAGGGCTGCCTGATTCGTGGCAATTCAAATGGAATAAAACCCACTGTAATATTTGTCTGCCCCAGACTATAGATGTAAGCCGTAAGATTTGTATCGGGATAAGTCCGAGCTATACCAACCAATACTTTTGTCCAGGATTGGGTGGTTATTTCTATTCCTCCATCTTTCATAGCCCCGAAAGCATCAAACAAGGCTGTAGGATTTGACGGGTTAAACCTTCTCTTATCATATCTATGTGCAATCCATTGTCCGTTCCATGTATTTATTTGATTGCCTCTTAATGCAGGTGTCTTATTAAGATAATCTCTGTAAAATTGCCAACCTTCAAATAAATCTAAAAGGATTCTCTTGTCTGCAAATAAAAGAGACAGTCCGCTTTGAATTCCCACTCCAAATCCACCTCCAATCCAAGATAAGTAAACATCATCTTCATTCAATGGTAATTTCATACTAGTTATTTGCCCCGATGTACTCGCAATTAAATCAAGAGAAGGAAATCCAATTGCAATACTTGCGTCAGCATCATTCTTAATTATTTTACCTTTTAACTCTTCGAGTTTTTCTAATCTTAAAACGTTGTCATTTTTGAGCAGAATTTTAACAACTTTCCTTTTATTATCAGTTTTCCTTGTTATTCTGCTTTCTCCATAATGTGCGTATGCTTCATTAAAAGCAGATTTAATGTTGTTTTCATCTCCTAACTTCACCTTGCCAATTTCAATACCATATTCCCCATTATCACTTGTTGTTATTCCTTGAACAAATGGTGAATTTGTAATCCATTGCATATACTTATCATGATTATAAAAAATCACCCAGTATATATTTTCAAAAAACTCTTTTGCCGAATATTTACTTTTGTGCTTTTCGTTATAAGCATCAAGAAATATTTTTCCAATGTTTGCTGCTATCATATTCTTATATCTTTTTATAAAAATTGTTTAGTTGTATCATAAAATTGCGGTTTAGCATATTCTATCAAAAATCCCAATTCTTCATCATAAGCTTTTGATGGTATGATGAATGGTTTTGATCCAGTTTTAAGTTTATCTAATCCTGCATAGCCAATAGAACGAAACGAAACAGGAATTTCCAACTTTGATTGCTCTTCATAACTAGCCGTTTCATATAGTTCCCGATCAGATTCTTCTATACATGTAACTGAATCAATATCCAAGGTTTCTAATAGTGCTGATTTAGGGTTGTGCCACAGTTCTTTTATCAGCCATTGCCCCTCTTTGAATACGGACAATAAATCAATATCAACGAATCTGTTATCAAAATAAACTGAATCGATCATTGCCTGTGCATCCTTCTCTTTCATCAACTCTCCAGAAGGTAATACCTGATAGGTTAACTTTAAAACTTCAATATCATAAGGCAATGCATCCGATTTTTTTTCAGGTGGAGCTATTACATATATTGGTTTGTACTTACCTATTGTGTCTTTTGTTCGCTTGCGATTAATTCGTCCAAAACGTTGAATCAAGGCATCAATAGGCGCACATTCAGTTATCATTAAATCAAAACTTATGTCCAAACTCACCTCAACAACTTGAGTGGAAACTACCAAACAAGCTTCAGAAGATTCATTATAAATATTTTTCAAATCCGATTCTAATTGACTTCTTTTGCATCGTTTAAAGCGGCTATGAATAAGCATTTTACTTATATCAGGATAATGATCGGATAGTTGCTTATACAAATTTTGCGACCTTTTAACCTGATTACATACAAATAGTATTTTTTGATTATTTGCTATCGCATCTCTAATGACTAAATCTAACTCATCTAATAAGCCTATTTTATGAATGATATGTCGGTCAAACGTATCTAATGTATTTTCATCCAAGTGTACTTCATAAACTTTATCCTGCCCCCCTAATATCTCAATCAACCGGTTGTATAATTCCGCAGGCATGGTAGCTGTTCCAATATGTACACGACAATCAATACTACAAAGTATTTCAACAATCTTTAAAACGATGGCTTGTGTCGTTTCCGAATAAGTATGAATCTCATCCAGAATGACATCACAGCCTTTCAGATCAGTAATCATAGCTTCATACCCTTTTGTGCCAAAAACCAACGATGCCATTTGATGCGGTGTCAATATCTTTACGGAAGCTCCAATATGTCGCTGAAGTATTTTTTCTTCAATACCTCTTTCCTCTATTTTTAAACTGGATGACGCGTGCAAAAGCCGTACTTCAGCATTGGTATCTTTCAAGTCTGATTTTATTCGTTCGTACATTGCATTAATAGAAGCCTGAAAAGGCAAGGTGTAAAATAGCCGTCCCTTACACCGACGAATCAGAAAGTCCGTTTTACCAGCTCCTGTTGGAGCTGTAACAAGTGTGTGCGTTCTATTGTCATCTGTTGCAATCATCGACAAAGGATATAATTCACTCTTTCTGGAATGATAGTAACTCAAATCAGGCTTTATAAAAAGCCTTTTTGCTACTTCTTCCACATCTTTTTTTAATGCTGAGGCTAAATGATCTGCAGCAATCAAAACGCCTTTCCATACTGAATATCCATAATCCTTAGTTTCGCAATATTCTACAACTTCATTGAAATTGTCTCTAGCTTCTTTTAAATTGATAGGTCTAACATTAAAGCCAAAGTATTCCAAAATATCAAAAGCATCTTTACTCCAGATTTCAAAATTACTCAAGTGCTTTTCGATAAGTAGTGGATCATTATCTATTAAATCCAGAATACCCTTAGCACCCGCATCCTGATAAATAGATTTATGATGTGCCACCACCATATCTATTACAGGATATTTTTCTACTTCATCGAGTAATGAAATGAAAAATAGTGATGCAAGCTCATGTCTGAAAAGAAATCCTGGAGGTCGTTCAAAACCATTCTTTAATGTATCCTGAAAAACTGTACTTGCTTTCCCAATATCGTGTAATATAGCTCCATGCCGTGCTATATTGACATCTAAACCCAGGTTAAAGGCAACCTTTTCAGCAAGTAAAGCCACCTCAGACAAGTGACGGATTAACGTAACTTGTCCTTTTTCTTCTCCTTTAGCAAGTATGTGATCCAGATCCCTCATTACATTCCGCTTACAGGTTTACCTGTAATTTCTAACCACCCATACATAGATTGTGAATTGTTGAATCGGTTGAAACCAACCAAAAATGATTTCTCACTTTCACCAAATCGCAACTCAAATCCAGTTATCTCGTCGAATTCCGATTCATTTATCTCTAAAACTTCTGAGTAAGGTAACAATATATCCTCATTTCTGCACAAACAGATGTGTTGTTTTGCAGCCTTTTGGGCATCATCCTTAGATTCAAAGACCAAATACAGCACTGGATCAACCATCACACCTCTTTCTAAAATAGACTGATTACGAACCATCATCTTTTGTTGTGTTTTTTTCTCCCAACCTCTGGTTTGCGTTTGTTCTTGCTGCACACTAATTGATGTATAGGCCAACTTATGTCTTACAATAACATTTACTTCTAGTTTCTGTCTTATTCCTTCAATAATCGAAGGAGTAAGAAACTGTTGACTAAATGTTTTGCTATCCCTTACTGCCGTCCATGGTTTGATAAAACCAAATGGTCCCGTATATTTTACTACGTAATACATAAGCATTCTTTATTTAATTGCTCCAAATCCAATTCCAGTTGAATTACCTAGCCCAACATTCCATGCAAATAGTTTCGTTTCCGGTTTTCCTTTGATAATTACTGGACACCAGTTTGCCCGATTTCTGATGCTATCATAAGTAATCAACTTTGTCCCTGCATTCGAATATTGTAAATCAAAACGTATATCCAATGTATCATCTTCGAGACCAATTACTTTCATTTTAGTCTGAAGAGTTTCTTTGAGTAACTGATTTGCATCAGCATCATTAAACAAGTAATGAATGCTGTGATTATCCACTTTACGTTTTATGAATATTGGGCTACCGGGCTGAAAATATTCCCGTTGTGATAGATCAGGGTCTTCTTCAATCACTAATTCATACACTTCCAATCTTGAAAACAGAGTGGGGTCGGTCTGAATCCCATTAATCAATGCTTTTATTACATGTATATCATGTGCACTAATGTAAAAGCTTGTGTTTCTCTCAAATTTAAAGCCGCCTTTAGCAGGTTTAGCTCCTTCAAGACGAGAAAATGAAAACAAAGCGGTACTTCCGTGAAGATCATTCCAGCCTAACCATTTATGAATTGTTCCAACCATTAATGGTTGATGGTCAAATGGAATAATTTGATTATTAGATTTAATTTTTAAATGAATCCTCATGCTTTTATTTTTTTTATTTTACATTCTTATCTTATAAAATTCTGTAAATTCAGTCAAAGAAAATCATCCATTCCAAACTGGAAATTGGAGAAACAGAAGAGCCGAAATTGCTTAGCATCAAGCTTAAAACCATTCTCGTGAAGCCATTCGGAATAAGTAGCATTGGCACGTTCGATGGTTCGGTACACAAATGCTGATAATTCGTATTGATAATTCAGGGGCAAAAAGTTCCCAAAAGCTCGTCTGTCCACAGTTAGCGTTAATTTGAATCGCATAATGTTTTTCTTATATTTTAAGTACTGTAATTTATGAAATATTTATTTAAAGGCAAACATTTCCGTTAATCAATTTTCAACAATCTATTAAATAATGCAATTTTCAATAAATATTAGAATGGCTCTTAATATCCGTTGGTGGAATAAATTATTAAAAAAATGATTGTTAAACAGCTGCACATATCATTGATTTTCAGCATATTAGTATCTATAAAACCAGCAATGTACAATCTATATAGGTACAAATCATATGCAATATTCGCTAAAATTATTGACATATGCAAGGAATTCTCAAATAATTTGGTAAATGGACATGAAAATATTTTGCGTTAATGAATATACTATGTCTTAAACTATAAAGGTGATTAGTATAGAGTAATTTTAACTGAAAAGTAAAATAGAATCAGTTAACAGAAAAGTGTAAACCGAAATCTGTGTCTTATACTGAATACAGTTTACACAAATTAGTAACAAAAAAGTAGTGTAAAATGAAAATTCAGAAAAAGAAAGTTTACAAAGAGTACGATGATTCTTTCC
>Ga0302170_10000373_pt1 | contig 17919 bp, 18 predicted proteins | sample I_Fen_N2_1_FD_193492 | JGI IMG/M metagenome (GOLD analysis project Ga0302170, IMG submission 193492) | Peat permafrost microbial communities from Stordalen Mire near Abisko, Sweden - I_Fen_N2_1 | ecosystem: Environmental > Terrestrial > Soil > Wetlands > Permafrost | place: Sweden: Abisko...
TGAGTCTCTGTGTATTCATCGCAGTATTTTGGAACTTCGGCTAAAATCGGTTCGGCATGCCTTTTTAAAACAGCCAACTCGAATAGAAGTGCGGAGTTGAACAGTACGTCTGCATTTTCCTGATATGGGAATATCCATTTTTCCTCACCTCTGCGTACACTTGGCCAACGAGCAATAGTTTCGCGTGCTGAATAGTTTCGGAAGCGGTAATCGCGAATAATCCGACGAAGCAAGCGGGTGTCGGTGGTCGGAATCCAGTTGTGGTTGTCAATGGAAATGGTCGTAAGTGCTGACACGTAAATTTTAAACGTTGTATCGACAGGTACATCTTGTATTAATTCAGGATTCAATGCGTGAATTCCTTCCATGATTAAAATGCTGTCTTCGTTTAGCCTGAGCTTTTCGCCTTTGTAGTATCGCTTGCCATCTTCGAAATTAAAAAATGGGATGTCAATCTCTTCTCCGTTCAATAGTTGTTTCAGGTGTTGGTTGAAAAGAGCCAAATCCAATGCATGAAGATGTTCGAAGTCCCAATCTCCATTTTCATCGCGTGGTGTGTCATCTCTGTTTACAAAATAGTTGTCCAATGATATTACAACGGGTTTCAGTCCGCTAACAATTAGTTGAATGGAGAGCCGTTTGCTGAAGGTTGTTTTACCGGACGAGGACGGGCCTGATATAAGCACAAAACGAACTTTTTCGGCACGCTGTGAAATCATGTCGGCAATTGATGCCACCTTCTTTTCATGCAAAGCTTCAGAGACTTTAATCATATTGAAAGATTGATTATTCTGACAAGCAATATTAAATTCGCCAACATTGTTTATTTTCATAATTTTGTTCCAACCGACATATTCTTTGAAAATATCATACATTTTGGGGGATGGAACGATATCTTCCAACTCTACCGGGTTTTCGCGTTTGGGAATTCTGAGTAGCAGTCCGTCGTAATAAGCTAGTAAATCGTATATCCCTAAATGATCGGTTGATGGCAAAAGCACTCCGTTATAATAATCAATATAATTGTCAATTCTGAAATAACGAAAATAGGGATTTCCTAGTGTTTCAAAGAGTGCAATTTTGTCAGTTTGATGCTCTTTGTTTATAAATAGATCTCTTACTTCCTTTGTTTGTTTTTCTTCGCAAATGATCTTTTTCTTTTGAGAAATTATAAGGTTGATACGTTCTTTGATTTGTGCTATAATTTCAGCTGTTATAGGCTGTCTCAGGTTATCAAGTTTGCAGTAATAGCCTTTGGATATCGGGTGCTCGATGCGGAGTATAGCTTCCGGAAATAATTCGGCAATAGCTTTTGCCAAAACCATACTTAATGTCCTTACGTATACGCGCATTCCTGACGACGAACTTAGATCGATGAATTCAATGTCTTTTGGTTTGTATATCAAAAAATTCAGATCTTCTACTTTATAATTGACCCGTGCGGCCATTACTGGATATTGTAAACGGATGTTCAAATCCTGATAAATTTCAGTCAAAGATATTCCCAGCGGGTAAGTGTGGTATGATTTAGTGTTTTTGCAATAGATTGTTACTTGTTTGTCCATATGTGACCATTTTGATTGAAAAAGATTCTGCATAAAATCAGTGTAAAATTACATTATTTTTTTTAAATGTATTTGTTTGAGTGTCTCTAAATTTTGAATTACATTTGTATTAAATTTTCAAGGATGTAAAGTTAATGCAAAATTCTTATTAGTTGAAAATTAGGTAATATAAAAATACTTATGAATATATGAATTTATTTAATGTTTATCCTCTTTTTGATATTGAGATTGCGAAAGGAATAGGATGTAGAACGTACGATAATCATGGAATTGAATACCTCGATTTATATGGTGGACATGCCGTAATATCTATCGGTCATTCACATCCGTATTATGTTCAAAAGTTAACCCAGCAATTGGAAAATCTGGTTTTCTATTCTAACTCGGTTCAAAATAAACTGCAGGTTGAGCTTGCTGAAAAGTTGGGTAAAATATCGGGATATGATGATTATTCTTTGTTCTTGATTAATTCAGGAGCTGAAGCTAATGAGAATGCATTGAAATTAGCTTCATTTCATACCGGTCGTAGTAAAGTCGTTGCTTTCAACAAAAGTTTTCATGGGCGTACATCAGCTGCAGTTCGGACAACCGATAATCCTAAAATTGTTGCACCTATAAATGAAGGATTCGATATTGAGTTTCTTGCTTTAAATGACATAGATACTGTACGCAAATCGTTGAAAAATAAAGATGTTTGTGCCGTAATTCTGGAAGGAATTCAAGGGGTTGGCGGTATTCGGATTCCTGAAGTTGAGTTCTTGAAAGCGTTGAGCGAAGAGTGCAAAGCTACGGGAACTATGTTGATCCTGGATGAAGTTCAGTCGGGTTATGGACGTAGTGGAAAGTTCTTTGCGCATCAGTACGCCGGCATTCGTCCGGATTTAATTACTGTTGCCAAAGGAATGGGAAACGGTTTTCCAATAGGAGGTGTACTGATCAGTCCTATATTTAAACCTTCGTTTGGAATGCTTGGGACTACTTTTGGTGGTAGCCATCTGGCCTGTACTGCAGCTATTGCAGTGCTCGATATAATTAAAGTAGAGCATTTGATAGAAAATGCTGAAAAAATAGGGAATTACCTGATTGAAGAACTGAATAAAATTCCTGGAATAAAAGAAGTCAGAGGTCAGGGATTGATGATCGGAATTGAATTTGAACAACCAATTAAGGAAATTCGTAATCGTTTGTTGTTTGAGAAAAAGATATTTACCGGAGCCAGTGGTGCTAATATAATTCGGTTATTACCTCCTTTGTGTTTGTCAAAGTCGGATGCAAACTTGTTTTTGAATAGCTTTAAAGAAATTCTGGAGTCGACAAATAATTAATTATTTGATACTTGTTTTAAATTTACACACATTCTCAATACATTTTGAGATGGGTGTAAATTCAAAATTGATTACTCGTTTTATCTTTTGATTTGAATAAAATTCGCGATTGGTGGCAGATCGAGCGGTTCCGCGGTCTATTAATGGTTTAAAATGAAATATTTTCCCAAATGTCTCTGAAATCAGGCCAATAGTCCAAAGCAGTTTTCTTCCTATTGGTATAAATGGTCGACGTTTTCCAAATCCGTCGGCCATCCAACTAAGAATGTCTTTGTTCGAACAGTTTTCTGCAACCAGAATAAACCGCTCACCTGATATGTCGGAATTGGTAAGCTGAATCATTGCTTTTACTACATCTTGAACCGCAATATAACCACTGCCTCCGTTGGTATAGAACTGCAAACCTTTTTGCACTTGAGAAAATAATTGCGAGCTTCCGTTGTCGTTTGCCGATAAGCCTAAGATTACTCCAGGGTTGACAATTATGGCTTTTAATCCTTGACGAATGCCTTCCCAGACTTCTTGTTCTGAATAATATTTGCTTCGGGAATATAATGATCTGTTTGGATTTTCAACCCACTTTGAATTCTCATCTATTATCTTATTTTGGTCATCTTTGCCACAAGCGGCAATGGAGCTGACAAAACAGAATCTTTGAATACCTGCTTCAATCGATAATTTGACGATGTTTCTTGTCCCGGTTACATTAGTATCTAATAGTATATCGGCACTATTCCCGAGTGACACCATCGCTGCGCAATGATAAATTGTTGTTGCTCCTTTTATTGCTTCTCGAATAGAATCGATATCGAGGATATCGCCCTGTTTCCAGTTTATTCTGGCCGTGTATTTTTCTGGTTCTGATGTGTAAAAGCTGAAAATTGTATTTAATGCTTTCAAATTGCTTGATGAGCGGTAAATAGCTGTTATCTGCTCATTCTCCTGCAATAAATGCCAGCATAAGTTTCCTCCCACAAGGCCGGTGGCTCCAGTTACCAATATCATTTTTCCGTATTTTTGAAATTCAATTCAAAAATACGGAAAGAAAACAGTATTTTTGCATTTAATTTCCGAATAGATAAATTCATTTTCCAATTTATGCAAAACGTTTGTGTTTACTGTGCCTCAAGTACTCAAATAAAACCAAGTTATTTTGATGCAACGACTCGATTAGGCCGGATTTTAGCTGATGCGAAACTTACTGTTGTGTATGGTGGGGGTTCAAATGGACTTATGGGGCAGTTGGCTGATAGTGCCTTGAGTGCCGGTGGAAAAGTTATCGGAATTATTCCCCGTTTTATGTGTGAAGTGGAATGGAATCACACCAATCTGACAGAACTTATTTTGGTGGAAACGATGCATGAACGAAAAGAAAAAATGGCTATGATGGCCGATGCTGTTGTGGCTTTGCCCGGGGGATGCGGCACTTTGGAGGAATTGTTGGAGATAATAACCTGGAAGAAATTAGGCATTTTTACTAAGCCAATCGTTATAGTGAATCTCGAAGGTTATTATGATGATTTGATAGCCATGTTGAATAGAACAGTTGATGAGCATTTTATGCGGAGCGAACATCGCCAAATGTGGGATGTAGTGGAGACTCCTGAGGCAGTTTTGCAGGCAATTCAAAATGCAGTTGTCTGGAATTCTAATGCCCGTGCTTTTGCTGCACTTTAAAAAAAATATATGCTTCAGCCTGATACGATACAAACACTAAGCGATAGTACAAAGGTTTTTCCTGATTCATTGGCTCGATTGGACTCATTGGCGAAGGTTGATTCCTTGAACGTGGTTGATTCTTTAAAAGCAATTTCCCAAATTCCACGGGGCTTTATCGGCATTCCGCATCCTTCACTCCCTCAAACTGAAAGTTGGGTATTTTTGGCCTTGCTCGGTTTCTTTTTCCTTTTTGTTTATGCTGTTTCGCAATCTTCCGGTTATATAACCGAAACTGTAAAGACTTTTTTTCAGGTAAAAGAGCGCTCAAGTATTTTTAGCAAGGCTACTGTGAATGATTTTCGGTTTCGGTTTTTCCTGATAATATTTACTATTGGAGTTCTAAGTCTCTTTGCTTATTTGACCTTTTATAAGCCTGGAAGCCCTTTTTTGTTGAAGGAATATGGCTGTTTCTTCTTAGCCACCACTCTTTTTGTTATTTTAAAATATTTGTTTTTTAATCTTGTCGGCTACATTTTTCTTTCTCCGGTTAGTTTGAAAATGGCAAAAGAGAGTTATCTGAATGTTGTATTATTCTTAGGAATTCTTTTATACCCGCTGTTGATTTTGCAAATTTATATTCCTAATCATTACGCTGGATTTACAGAGATTGCTAGTCTGAGTGTTTGCTTAATCGCATGTATTCTTGTCATAATTAAACTATTTCAAATATTTTTGCATAAATTCGTAGCTTCTTTTTATATATTGTTGTATCTTTGCACCCTCGAAATTTTACCCCTTGTCCTTCTATATCAGGTGTATCAATTCGTGCTAAAGATTGTTTAAATTTAAACGTTATTGTTTTGAAAATAAAGAAGATACTTGTGTCGCAACCTCAGCCAACAACTGAAAAATCCCCATATTTTGACATTAGCGAAAAGTATAGTGTCAAAATTGATTTTCGCCCATTTATTAAGGTTGAACCGGTTCCTGCAAAAGAGTTCAGAGCTCAGCGCATATCTATTTTGGAGCATACGGCTATTATTTTTAATGCGCGCCACGGAATTGACCATTTTTTTCGATTGTGCGAAGAGTTGCGTATTACGATTCCTGAAACAATGAAATATTTCTGTGTTTCAGAGTCTGTTGCTTTGTACCTTCAACGCTATATTCATTACCGTAAGCGTAAAGTGTTTTTTGGTGCTACAGGCAAGTTAATTGATTTGGTTACGATTCTGAATAAACATGTAGAAGAAAAATACTTGTTTATCACATCCGATGTGCAGAATGAAGACACCTTGACTACGTTGGAGAAATCCAAGATTACGTATAACCAAGCGATTATGTACAAAACGGTAAGTAATGATTTTGGTCCGAAGGAAGAATTTAATTATGACATGTTGCTGTTTTTTAGTCCGGTTGGAATTAGTTCTCTGGTGAAGAATTTTCCTGATTTTGTTCAGGGTGATATTCAGATCGGATGTTTCGGAGCTACAACGGCTCAAGCGGTTCGCGATGCCGGGCTACGACTGGACATTGAAGCTCCACTTCCGGGAATGCCGTCGATGACTATGGCTTTAGAAAACTTTTTAAAGGAAAATAATAAAAAAGGAAAGAAGTAAATTCGTCCTGTAAAAACTTAGCTATCCCAAAAGTATCGAAGATTTTCCGTACTTTTGGGATAGTTTATTTTAAACCATGAACCATCCAAATTCATTTCCAAAATCCGAACATCTCTGTGGCGACAAGCGCATCGGACAGCTCTTTACACAGGGTGATGCGTTTATTGCTTATCCGTTGCGAGTGGTGTATCTGATTGCACCCAAAAAGGATGTGGAATTTGCATCGGTTATGGTGAGTGTGCCGAAAAAGCGGTTTAAAAGAGCTGTGAAACGTAATCGGCTGAAGCGCTTAATGCGTGAAGCTTATCGGCTTAACAAACAACCGCTTGTTGCACTGCTGAAAGAAAATGATTTGCAGCTGCACATTGCATTTAATTATGTGTCGGACGACGAGCTTGATTTTGTAGCCGTAGAAAAAAAGATGAAAGTTGCTCTACAGCGCTTAATGGATAAGATTGCCCCTGCAAGCCCTGCAGAATCGGGTCCAATTGATCAGGCAACTTCAGGCAATTTATAAACTTCTGGTTTATGAAAAAGATTCTTCAATTTATTGTCCTTCTTCCGGTATATTTTTACCGCTACAGCCTGTCGCCACTTCTTCCTCCGCGGTGCCGGTATACTCCCACATGCTCTCAATATACCATCGAAGCGGTGAAAAAGCATGGCATCATTAAGGGTGGGTGGCTTTCCATCAAACGCATTGGCAGTTGTCATCCGTGGGGTGGCAGCGGTTATGACCCTGTGCCTTAAAAGTCAGGTTTCCTATTCGTTTTTTTACAAAAGAACTATTGTTCGGTTGTTGCACTAAAGAAAAATTGTATCTTTGCTATCCACTTTATTTTTTTAGAAATAGCACAACTGTTTGGCAGCTCCTGTAAAACATATTATCCTTCTCCCCTTTTCGCTTCTTTACCGGATAGTGACAGGGGTTCGTAATTGGCTTTTTAATAACGAGCTGATTAAATCCCGCTCTTTCAATATTCCTGTTATCTCTATAGGTAATCTGGCTGTAGGAGGTACCGGAAAAACTCCGCATACCGAATTTGTACTTTCAGCTTTACAGGCTGAGTGGAAACCGGCCATGCTGAGCCGCGGATATAAACGCAAAACGAGAGGATTTTACCTGGCCGACGAAAAGGCAAGTAGCCGGACGCTGGGCGATGAGCCGTTTCAGATTTTTCAGAAATTTCCCCGGGTAACGGTGGCTGTGGATGAGAAACGCGTGCACGGCGTAGCGAAACTGCAGGAACTGGTGCCAGATCTGCAACTGGTTGTTTTGGATGATGCTTTTCAGCATCGTTATATTCAGGCCGGCTTTTCCATTTTACTAACCGATTTTTCCAATTTATATACCCGTGATAGTTTGCTGCCTTACGGTCGATTGCGCGAGTCGAAAGCCGGAAGCAAGCGGGCCGACTTAATTGTGGTTACCAAGTGTCCGGCGGACTTGCCGCCCATCGATATGCGGTTGATAGAAATGGAGCTGAATCCCCAGTCGCATCAGTCGGTGTTTTTTTCCACCTATGTTTATGACGAACTCCGACCGGTTTTTCCTCAAGCAGAATCGGAAAACTGGACGGTGGACAGACTAAAACAATCGCAAGCCGGTGTGTTGCTGGTAGCGGGCATCGTGTCGCCGGGGCAGATTGTAGATTATCTGGCAGATTACACACAGACCATTAAAACCCTGTTTTTTGCCGATCATCATGCTTTTCAGTCGAAAGATTTTGGGTTAATAAGCAAAACCTTCGAAGCAATTCCTACGTCGGACAAAATACTGTTGGTAACCGAAAAAGATGCAGCGCGGTTGCAGTCGAATCCGAACTTTCCGGAGGCACTCAAATCGTGCACGTTCGCGTTGCCGATACGCGTAAAAATATTACATAATCAAGAACCATTATTTATTCAAAAAATTAAGAACTATGTTGTTGAAAATTCAAGAAACAGCTGATTTCCTTCGTTCCAAAATTTCATCGAGCCCTAAAACCGGAATCATTCTTGGTACCGGACTTGGAAATCTGGTGACACAAATTACCGATAAAACAGAAATACCTTACGAGATAATCCCTAATTTCCCTGTTTCGACTGTTGAAGGTCATAGCGGAAAGCTTATTGTAGGTAAGCTTGGCGATGTAGACGTGCTGGCTATGCAGGGTCGTTTTCATTATTACGAAGGCTACGATATGAAGGCTGTTACCTTTCCGGTACGCGTGATGAAGGCACTGGGCATTGAAACACTTTTGGTGTCAAATGCATCAGGTGGGGTAAACCCCGATTTTGAGATTGGCGATCTGATGATTATTACCGATCATATCAACCTTTTTCCCGAACATCCGTTGCGGGGTAAAAACTTCCCCGAGCTGGGTACGCGTTTCCCCGATATGAGCGAAGCTTATTCGAAGGACTTGATTGCGAAAGCAAAACAAATTGCTGCCGAGCACAAAATTAAAGTGGTGGAAGGCGTGTACGTGGGTACTACCGGACCAACCTTTGAGACTCCGGCCGAATATCGTTACTTCCGTACCATTGGTGGCGACGCTGTGGGTATGAGTACGGTGCCCGAAGTGATTGTGGCCAATCATGCCGGCCTGAAATGTTTCGGTATTTCTATTGTGACCGACCTGGGTGTTCCCGGAAAAATAGTGGAAGTAAGCCACGAAGAGGTGCAGGAAATAGGCAACTCGGTGCAGCCGCTTATGACGCTTATTATGAAAGAGCTGATCCGTAAGGTGTAAAACAGTGTCTTATGTTTCGCGTCTAAACAATCTTGTAACTATTTACAGGGGCTGTATCAAAAGTCTTTTTAGAACGTAAATGACCAAAATGCGCAAAATCTCGCAATTGTATTGAATTGAAATTCGGTAAATAATATTCTGATTTCCAAATCTGATTTGCGAGAATTTGCGCATTTTGCGTTGTTAGCGTGCTTTTGATATAAGCTCAATAAATAGTTTTTCACTGCGGTCGGTTTATTCGTCGAAATGACATATCTTTGCACCTATTATTAATAAACGTGTACTTGAAAACCACGATAAAACAAGAAAAATGAAAAAACAAGTGTCGGTTGTCTACATGATGTGTGGGCTGCTATTTACCGTTTGTCTTATTATTGCCAACATTGTAGGACAAAAACTATTTACGATCTACGGATTCGATCTTACCGCCGGAGTACTTATTTTCCCCATTACCTATATTCTGAATGACCTGATAGCCGAGGTGTGGGGCTACCGCAAGATGTGCCTGATTATCTGGACGGGATTCTTTATGAATTTCCTTACAGTGCTCGTGTTTCGTATCAGCATTTGGGCACCGGCTTCGCCTCATTTTGCCAATCAGCAGGCTTTTGCTACGGTGCTGCAGGGTGCCGAGCGCATTGTGGTGGCCAGCTTTATAGCTTTTCTTTTCGGTTCGTTTCTCAACGCGTATGTGATGAGTAAAATGAAGATTATGCAACGCGGACGGCATTTCTCGGTGCGTGCAGTGGCATCTACCATTGTGGGCGAAGGAGCCGACTCGCTGGTGTTTTTTACCATTGCTTTTTCGGGCATACTGCCTCACCACGCGCTGCTGACTCTCATTGTTACGCAAACAGCCCTGAAAACCGCCTACGAAATTATTGCTTTGCCACTCACCAACCTGGTTGTACGGAAAGTAAAGCAGTTTGAACGTACGGATGTGTTCGACAAGCAGATTTCCTACAATCCATTTAAAGTAAAAGAGCTCTGATCGGGTAATTTTATTGGTATAAACTAACGGGTGTTTCAAAGCAATTTGAAACACCCGTTAGTTTTTGTAAATTCAAGCATAGCGGAGACTTGCTCTGAATGTTTGGAAGTATAATACCAGACCTTTTTAATAGTTGCAGGTGCTAAAATTATGATGAATATACAATCAAAACATTATAAGTACCCATAGTATTTGCAATGTGGACAAATGGAGTATTGATTGTCTCTGGCATCTATTTGAATTAATTTTCGTTCAGAATCCCAGCAATGCGAACAGTATTTTACGCTTTTAGAATCTCCTTGTATGGTCACATAAACTTTGTCATGACGTACGACTCTACTTTCTAAATCTTTCAACTTTTGAATCCCAATTATTCTCACTGATAATCGAATATTTTCTTGTTCCATCTCAAATACTTGAACACTGAGGTCTATTAATTGTCTATATAATTCCATGTTACCTGTTTTTTGCATGTTGCTTGCAAGGTTCATGATATGAAAATAAAGTTTCATTATTGCGTAGCTTAGTCAGTAGTTTAAAATAAGTTTTCAGATATTGGGAACAATCCTCGTCCTTTTAAAAGAGCGTAATCATACGTATTTCAGAAAAAAAGAAAGAGCGCGAACTCCGGTTTCGCGCTCTTGTTCTTTTTTTTATTTAGCTTCGTCTGTTGTGTCGGTCGACTTTTTTGATTTTCCTCGTCGGATGGCGATGGTGTTATCGTATCCTTCGATGCGCTTGTTCAGCTCGTTTACAAAAGGAAGATAAGCTGCTTCGCCTTCCACGATGATCAGTGCATTGAGCCGTTCCGTTATCTGATGGTAGATGTCATCTGTTTTATGGCGCTCTTGCTTCATGCGTAAGAGGGTTTTGACAGCTTCCTCGGAATAACGGCTATTTTTCAGGTCGTTGAAAGCCTTGTTTTTAGCCTGTAGTTCTGTTGTCCATCCGGTGAGTGTCACCTTGGCGACATCGGCAGCGTAGGTGGTAGTGAAGTCGTGAATCAGACTGTTCAGTCCACCGGTTTCGGCATCGTAGGGTTTAATAGCCAGGTTACCATAAGTATCGAGCACTATTTGCAGGCGTTTGGCGCTTGTACGTACATCGGGATCATAATAATTCAGACCCGATTTCACGGCATCACACATGCCGCGAAACACCTCGTCGCGTTCTTTGTCTGAATCTTTCAGGTCGTCGGATATGGCGCTTTTTCGGACCACATCCAGTGCCACCAGCTCATTGGCATAAGCGGCCAAAAAGAGGTTAAACAATAATTCAATTTTAAGTACCACTGCACCAAAAACCAAAACTAAATCACGGAAAGAAGTATAAAACTGAAAATGCTCTTCATCGTGAAGGCGAGTCAAACTAAAATCTTTAATTTTCATACGTAATAAAACATTAATGGTTAATAAATTGACAGATATATTCGGGATTAATACGAATTCTGATTAAAAAATGAAGTGTCCCTGTCGGCATCCGGGGATTTTGGGCTATTCATCGCCTCGTTCAGCTCAGCATCCAAGGATTTTGGGCATTTTTTTGCTCGTTTGCCCCGGCATCCAAGGATTTTTGGCACTTTATTGCTCGTTGGACTAATCAGCCAGGGATTCTCAGCGTTTTATTGCTCATTTGCCCGATAATCCAAGGATTCTTACCCATTTTCTTGCTCGTTTGCTCATTCAGCCAGGGATTCCAGCCATTTTATTGCTTCGTGGGGCTGATTATCCAAGGATTTTCGGCATTTTATTGCTTCGCTGGGTTTGTCGTACACGTACAACCTATATTTACTGCTATAGAACACTTGTTTTTATACGTTTACGATTTAAGTGCAGCAAAGTTAACGGGTAGATTTGATATTTGCAAGTGTTTTAATAAGTTTTTTTATGCGAAAATTTATGTTTTACAACAGGTTTTTTATAATAAATAGCCATCCGATTGGAATGGATGCAGCAGCAAACAGGTCGCTCCTCCGGAGCTCAGGGAAATTTGGAATGGCGCAGGGCTACAAACAGAATGCTCCTACGGAGCTGCGAATTCATTAAAGGTGCGTAAAATCAGCAGAAGCGTTATTAGCTATACACTTATATATCGTTAGTTTATAATTGATAAACCACAAAAGCAATATTGCTCCATAGGAGCATTCTGTTTGTAGAAATGAATATGCAGGGATCCCCAAGCTACGGAACGACCAGTCTAGGATATACTGACAGGTAATTCAACCGAAAAGGTCGCTCCTCCGGAGCTTAGGGAAATTTGGAATGGCGCAGGGCTACAAACAGCATGCTCCTACGGAGCTGCGCACTCATTAAAGGTGTGTTAAATCAGCAGAAGCGTTATTAGCTATACACTCATATAGCGTTAGTTCATAATTGATAAACCACAAAAGCAATATTGCTCCGTCGGAGCATCCTGTTTGTAGAAATGAATATGCCGGGATTCCCAGAGCTCCGTAGGAGCGGCCTATTAAGAGCAATGATATAGTTATTATCCTATTATCATTCAAGAACCGATGCAACGGATGTGCAATGATTTGCATCTGAAAGATAGTATAGAACTATTACAGAATAAGTATGAAAAGATATATAACAGTAGGATCAATTTTTTCGGGCATGCTCTGCCTGTTGTTTTCGTGTCAGCCCGATGGTGCCGATATAAAAACGGGAATAATAGCAAAAGTCTATTCAGGCAGTGGCGACTGTATGCCTGTTATTGATACAACTAAGCGGACATACACTCCTTATTCGGGCAAACTCTATATCGTGAAAAAGCTGGAATACGATAAGTCCGGTGCCACGCTTGAATCTTTAAAGAGCGAGAGTATTGGGTTGAATATTCGGAATGGCGAGTTGGCCGTGGCTCTCAAGCCCGATTCGTTTGTGGTTTTTATCGACGACGGTAATAATCCCGATCCCAACAATGTCATTTATTTAAAAGAAAACAATCTGCTAAAAGCACCTTTCTACTTTTTCCATTGTACGTCTTACTGAGAAACTCCAACAGGACTTCAAACGTTTTCTTTGCGAGAATTTGTATCGTTTGCAAGTGTTGCGTACTTTATATCCAAAGCTCCTTGTGATATCTTTTTGCACTAAGTTTGTGAAAAAGAAAATTATTCGTATTTTTGGGGCATGCAAACCGACGATAAACGATTGACGATTCGTGAGTGGGCAGAAGATGACCGTCCGCGCGAAAAAATGCTCCGAAAAGGCCCCCAAAGTCTTTCGGACGCCGAACTTTTGGCCATACTCATCGGTTCGGGCAACCGCGATGAGTCGGCCGTAGAACTCTCGCGACGCATCATGCACGAGTGTCAGGACAATATCAACGAGCTGGCACAACTAAGCATTGCCGATCTTTGTAAACGCTTTAAAGGCATAGGCGAGGCCAAAGCCATCACCATCAAAGCAGCATTGGAAATAGGCAAGCGACGCAAAACAGGCGAAGTGCTTGAACGGAAGAAAATCACCACCAGTGCCGACCTTTTCGATCTCTTTGAATCGCAGCTGGTGGACTTGCCGCACGAAGAATTCTGGATTGGCTTACTCAACGGGGCTAACAAAGTGATAGAGATAAAACGGCTCACGCAGGGTGGAAGTCGCCAGACGGTGGTGGATATCCCGATGTTGCTCAAAATGGCCTTGGAAAAATCGGCACAGGCCGTGGTGGTAGCACATAATCATCCTTCGGGCCAAAACCGCCCTAGTCACGAAGACGAAGTGATAACCCGTCGCATCAAAGCCGGCTGCGAAGCCATCGGTATCACCCTGCTCGATCATATCATCATTGCAAAAGGACAGTATTATAGTTTTGCTGATGAGGGGAAAATGTGATGATTATTGATGTGGTAATGTGATGATTTTTGATAAGTGCGATATGTGCGAAAACAATCAACATTTTCACGCGGCAAAGGTCCACTTTAGAAAATTTAGGGGCGGATCAAAGTAATATAAACTAATTTCAAGGATGTACTTATAATAAATTGATTGGTTAAATGATAGATTTACTATGGAGAAGAGAAATGAGATTTTGGAATTGAGTTTTGAGTTTGCAATTGATATTATTCGTTTCTCTGAATTACTTGAAGAGCAAAAGAAATATGTCATAGCCAGGCAACTGTTAAAATCAGGTACATCTATCGGAGCCAATGTAAGGGAAGCTCAAAACAGTGAAAGCAAAGCCGATTTTATTCATAAATTAAAGATTGCCGCTAAAGAAGCCGACGAAACAGAATATTGGTTACTTTTATGCCAGCATTCACCGGGTTATCCTTTTGATCCCGTTTTGATCTCAAAATTAATCAGTATAAAAAAATTACTCTCAAGTATCATCTCCAAAATGAAAAGCCAACTAAATAGATAATCAATAATCACCACATTATCACATTATCACATCATCACATCATGACTCTTTTAGAAGTAGAAAACGTAGTAAAACAATATGCCGGTCATCGGGCGCTTGATGGCGTAAGTCTCACGGTAGAAGAAAATACGGTGTATGGTTTGTTGGGTCCCAATGGCGCAGGTAAAACCACATTGATTCGTATTATCAATTGCATAACCGCCCCCGACAGCGGTGAAGTGCGACTTAATGGTAAACGCATGACTCCTGCCGATGTGCAACAAATAGGTTATCTGCCCGAAGAGCGTGGACTATACAAGAAGATGAAAGTCGGCGAGCAGGCTCTGTATCTGGCGCAGCTCCGCGGCATGACCAAAAGCGATGCGCAGAAAGCCCTGAAATACTGGTTTGAGAAATTTGAGATAGAAGCATGGTGGAACAAAAAGGTGGAAGAGTTATCCAAAGGTATGGCGCAAAAGGTTCAATTTATCACCACCGTGTTGCACCAACCGAAGCTCCTTATTTTTGATGAACCGTTTAGCGGCTTCGACCCGGTAAACACCGACATCATGAAGCGTGAAATTCTCGAACTACGCGACAAGGGAGCCACCATTATTTTCTCCACACACAATATGGAAACAGTTGAAGATCTCTGCGAAAACATTTCGCTGGTCAATCAGTCGCGCATTGTTTTGCAGGGCAATGTTTCCGAAATCAGAGCATCACATGCCACCAATACCTTTGTTGTAGGGTCGCGATCGGCAATAAATGGCGGTGATATTAAACTCATTTCGCAAAAGGAGAAAAACGGCATCTTCGAAACCATCTTGCAAAAAGATCCTTCCGAAACCAATAATGCTCTTTTGAAGAAACTCATTAACTGCACCGAAGTCCTGTCGTTCGAAGAATTATTGCCCAGTATGAACGATATTTTTATTAAAACGGTAACAGAATAATTATTAATTGTTAATGATAAATTATCAATTATGAAAGAGAATGCTGTAAAAGAAAAGAGTTTATTGTTTGCTGTCAGAATTGTGAAGCTGTATAAACATCTGACAGAAGTAAAGAATGAGTTTGTGATGTCAAAACAACTCTTACGGAGTGGAACAAGTGTGGGAGCAATGGTACATGAGGCCGAACATGCTGAATCGTCGAATGATTTTATTCATAAAATGGCAATCGCCCAAAAAGAGATGAACGAAACTTTGTATTGGCTAGTTCTTTTGCAGAAAACGGAATATCTGAGTCAGAAACAGTTTGACAGCATGAATGCAGATGCACTTGAAATAATAAAACTGGTCACAAGCATAATTAAAACAACAAAAAAGAATAATGTATAATGGGTAATTACAGATACTGCGTTAACCATTTATCATTTACAATTAACCATTACGAATAATGTCAAAGATAAGTCTGATAATAAAACGAGAATATACAACGCGGGTAATGAAAAAATCATTTATCCTGCTTACGTTCTTAACTCCTGTACTTTTTGCCGGAATGATAGCCCTGATTGTTTGGTTAGGCGGTATTAAAGACGACAAAGTCAAAAGTATCGCTGTGCTCGACAGAACGCATCTTTATACAAATGTTTTAAAAAGTAACGATGCTTATTCTTTTGTTTTTGTCGATGCCCCGCTGGAAAAACTCAAAAAGGAGAATGCTGAAAGTAATCAGTTTGCCGGATTGCTTTATATCGATGCCGATCTTAAAGATAATCCCCGAGCTGTGACTTTCTATTCCGAAAAACAGGTAAATATGGAGCTGAAAACCTATATTACCGGTTTGCTGAATAAGTATGTGGAAGAACAAAAGCTGGCGGCCTATAATATTCCGCATCTGAAAGAGATGGTTGAAAAATCGCATACCGACATTGATCTGAAAACGATTAAGTGGGGCGAAGATGGTAAAGAAAAAGTAGGCTCGGCCGAGGTGGCGCTTATCATCGGGATGATTACTGCTTTTATTATCTATATGTTCATTGTTATTTACGGTGCACAGGTAATGGCCGGTGTGGTGCAGGAAAAAACAAATCGCATTGTAGAAGTGATGATTTCGTCGGTAAAACCATTTGAATTGATGATGGGTAAAATTATCGGCATTGCCATGGTGGGGCTCACTCAGTTTTTGATGTGGGTAATCTTAACCGGAATCATAGCGGTAGCGGTTGGTTCTGTTTTTGGCAGCGGCAGTCTGGATGTAAATTCGCTTCAGCAAATGCAGCAGGTTGGCGTTCATCCTGCGGCAGCTAATGTTGCCATGCCTTCGCAGATGCAAACCTTATTGGTTGCCCTGAATGGGTTAAACTATTTCGAAATCATTGGTCTGTTCATTGTGTACTTCCTTGGCGGATATCTGTTGTATGCTTCGCTTTTTGCAGCAGTAGGCTCTGCTGTAGATAATGAAACCGATACGCAGCAATTCTCTTTGCCCATTATGCTACCTATCATTTTTGCTATTTATGCAGGTATCTTTGCCGCTCAAAACCCCGATGGTCCGCTGGCTTTCTGGTGTTCAATGATTCCGTTCACATCGCCTATCGTAATGATGGTACGTCTTCCTTTTGATGTCCCCATCTGGCAGATCATTCTTTCGCTCACCATTCTGATTCTTTCATTTATAGGCACTACCTGGATGGCTGGGAAAATTTACCGTACCGGCATTCTGATGTACGGAAAAAAAATAACCTGGACAGAGATGTGGAAGTGGCTGAAATACTGATATTCAAGTGAATCCGCTCTCGTTAAAAACTAGATTAACCATTTATCATTTATAACTCATAATTAAAAAACATGACTCCTCCATACTTACAACCAAACGACGAAATCCGTATTATTTCTCCTTCAGGCGTAATTTCTCCCGAACATATTGACGGTGCAAAGAAAACCTTATCAAGCTGGGGTTTGCAGGTTACCGAAGGACAACATGCCCGTTCGGAATACGGTCGTTTTGCCGGAACAAAAGAACAACGCGCTACCGATTTACAACAGGCATTTGATGATCCGAATGTAAAAGCCGTTTTGTGTAGTCGTGGCGGTTACGGACTTTCACAGATTATAGATAAGATTGATTTCTCCGGATTCGTGAAATCACCTAAATGGCTTATCGGTTTTAGTGATATTACTATTTTGCACAATGCAATCACCAATCTGGGCATCGCATCTCTTCACAGTCCGATGTCTAAATATCTAGCCGAGCTACCTGCTGATGCCGATCAGGTTCAGCGTCTGAAAGAAATACTGTTCGGTAAGCTCCCCGTCTACAAGGTAGAGAGCCATCCATTGAACCGAATGGGAAAGGTGCAGGGAGAACTGATTGGTGGTAATCTGGCGGTAATGATGGGTCTGCGGGGAACGAAATTTGATTTGTCGTATAAAAATAAGATTTTATTTCTCGAAGACGTAGGTGAGAGACCCTATAAAATTGATCGCATGATACAGAATCTACGTCTGGGTGGAGTTCTCTCCGAAATTGCAGGATTGGTAGTTGGGCAGTTTGGCGAATGCGAGGAAGACCCGCTCATGCATCAAAGCATTGCCGAAATTATTGCTGCGGCTGTCAGCGACTATAATTATCCCGTTTTGTTTAATTTCCCAGCCGGTCATGTAGACTATAATCTACCTATAATTATGGGTTTGAGTGCCACTTTAGAGGTGGCGAAACATGGATCTAAATTAGAAT